>Ga0308172_1000047_pt1 | contig 273652 bp, 214 predicted proteins | sample PhyGR2_FD_202134 | JGI IMG/M metagenome (GOLD analysis project Ga0308172, IMG submission 202134) | Phyllosphere microbial communities from UC Gill Tract Community Farm, Albany, California, United States - DLSLSG.R2 | ecosystem: Host-associated > Plants > Phyllosphere > Unclassified | place... | reverse complement strand
CTGGCGGCGATAGCGCGGTGGTCCCACCTGACCCCATGCCGAACTCAGAAGTGAAACGCCGTAGCGCCGATGGTAGTGTGGGGTCTCCCCATGCGAGAGTAGGGAACTGCCAGGCTTTAAATAAAACAAAAAGGCCATCCGAAAGGATGGCCTTTTTGTTTTGTTTAAATTTTGTCGGTAAGCGTCTCGATAGAGTAGGACAACATCGTCGGGGACGATGTTGAACAACGCGACGCGTTGGCCCGAAGGGCGCTGGGCAGGAAGCCCAGCGTAAACTGCCAGGCTTTAAATAAAGTAAAGAACCTCAGTCGAAAGACTGGGGTTTTTTGCTATGGGGAATTTGAACAATTTATCAAATAAATAACCGCTAACGCGGCTATTTCCCACCCAATATCACAAAATACTCTGCAAGTGACCGATGATTTTTTCATTGGTTAGTTGGCTATTGAAGTCTTTATTTAACCAATATATAACAATTAACTTACATTGAAGCGCGTGGCGACATGACCACCGCACACTTTTACCTCTGTAGGGATATTGTTATGGCAGATACCACCCCGTCGCTGGCGGAGCAACAACCTGACGATCATGACACGCGTAAGCGTATTTTGGCGATTGTTGGTGCATCATCAGGCAACCTCGTCGAATGGTTCGATTTTTACGTATACTCATTCTGTGCGTTGTATTTTGCTCCCGTATTCTTCCCCAGTGGGGATTCCACGACACAACTCTTACAAACCGCTGGCGTGTTCGCGGCAGGTTTTCTCATGCGCCCAATTGGTGGGTGGATGTTCGGTTACATTGCAGACAAACATGGCCGTCGAACATCGATGATGATTTCGGTCTGCATGATGTGTTGCGGATCGTTAGTGATCGCTTGCCTCCCAACCTATGCCGCAATAGGGAATTGGGCCCCGGCACTCCTGTTGCTTGCTAGATTATTTCAGGGGCTTTCCGTCGGCGGTGAGTATGGAACCAGTGCCACCTATATGAGTGAAGTTGCGGTAGAAGGTAAGCGCGGATTTTATGCATCGTTTCAATACGTCACGCTGATTGGCGGCCAACTGCTAGCACTGCTGGTTTTGGTGGTCTTACAGCAGACGCTGAGCACCGAAGAGCTACGCTCGTGGGGCTGGCGAGTCCCGTTTGTGCTTGGCGCGTTATTAGCGGTGGTGGCACTTTATCTGCGCCGTTCACTGCATGAGACATCAACCAAAGAAACCAGAACGCGTAAGGATGCAGGAACGTTATCTGGATTATGGAATAACAAAAAAGCTTTTCTGATGGTACTTGGTTTTACCGCAGGGGGCTCGCTGAGCTTCTATACGTTTACAACCTATATGCAGAAATATCTGGTCAACACCGCAGGTATGGATGCCAAAATGGCGAGCGGAATAATGACGGCCGCCTTGTTCGTCTTTATGTTGTTGCAGCCTATTTTTGGCGGATTGTCAGATAAAGTTGGGCGTCGAAACTCAATGATCGCTTTTGGCGCCTTGGCTTCATTGCTGACGGTACCGATACTTACCACGCTACAAGATGTGACGAATCCCTATCTTGCCTTTGTCCTCATCGTTGCTGCGCTAACGATTGTGAGCTTGTACACCTCAATCGGTGGGCTGCTGAAGGCAGAAATGTTCCCGCCGGAGGTTCGCGCATTAGGCGTTGGCCTTTCCTATGCCGTTGGTAACGCTTTGTTTGGTGGTTCTGCTGAATATGTCGCCTTGTCGATGAAAGCGGCTGGCATTGAAACAGCTTTCTTCTGGTACGTTTCAGGTATGTGCTTTATGGCGATGCTGGTTTCATTGCTATTACATAAAAAAGGCCAAGAAATCAGGATGTAAGCATTGCTGCTAGCAAAATGCAGGATGAAAGATTTTCAACTTCATCCTGCATGCTGTACAAGCTGGTGAAAACTCGTTATCGTCAGGCATCTAGAAGTCTAAACGTTTATATGGATGCTTTCTTAACAGAGTCTAGGAGCTAGCGATTATGCCAATCAGGGTGCCAGATGAATTACCTGCCGTAAGCTTTTTGCGGAATGAAAATGTCTTTGTCATGCCCTCCTCACGAGCGGCAACGCAGGAGATCCGTCCGCTTAAAGTTTTGGTACTCAATCTGATGCCTAAAAAGATCGAGACAGAAAACCAATTTCTTCGATTACTTTCGAATTCGCCGTTACAGATTGATATACAGCTACTGCGCATTGATAGCCGTGAGTCGAAAAATACGCCTGCCGAGCATCTGGATAATTTCTACTGCAATTTCGAAGATATTAAAGACCAAAATTTTGATGGGCTGATTGTCACCGGCGCACCTCTCGGTCTGGTCGATTTTTGTGACGTAGCGTATTGGCCGCAGATTGAACAGATCGTTCACTGGGCTAAAGAGCACGTAACCTCTACGCTGTTTGTATGCTGGGCGGTTCAGGCCGCATTAAACGTTCTCTATGGCATTCCTAAACTGACGCGTGAGACTAAGCTCTCAGGTGTTTATCATCATCAAACGCTACAGCCGTTAGCGCTTCTGACCCGCGGTTTTGATGAAACTTTCTTGGCTCCACATTCTCGCTATGCTGACTTCCCAACGGATGTGCTGCGAGAATATAGCGATCTCGATATTTTGGCTGAGTCTGAGCAGGCAGGCGCTTACCTATTTGCGACCAAAGATAAGCGGATGGCTTTTGTGACGGGGCATCCTGAGTATGATGCACATACTTTGTCGGGAGAGTATTTCCGCGATGTTGCGGCGGGCCTTTCTCCAGATGTTCCTGTGAATTACTTCCCCGATGATAATCCTGAACATAGCCCCAAAGCGTCATGGCGTAGCCATGGACACTTACTGTTTACTAACTGGCTGAACTACTATGTTTACCAGATCACGCCGTTTGATCTGCGTTATATGAACCCTACGCTGGAATAAGCCTACTTCACTATATTTTCAACTTTTCCCTAATGCTGCTGAATGTCTGTTTAGCAGCATCCTCAAATTTTATCTCCCCTCAATTCTTTTTCTTAATTAACAGTCTATTGTGTTTAAACAATCTAATGGAACCGGTTTTCTTCTTATTGTTATTAATATATTTACCTATCCATATGAAATTTAAAGAATATAAAAATAATTATAATAAAAATGGAAATTGTTTTTGATTTTGTTGAATCACTGTCTACGCTTTAATCTGTTGGTACGAAATTTAGTCGCTAATGAGAAGTGTAAAAGTGAGCTAAATGACAGGAGTGGGGTTCTGGTTGTACCCCTAGCAGAGGGCGGAGACAAACATATGACACAACAGATCGTTGATACTGAGCTGGCATTCACCCAGCAATTTGGCAGTCAGGAGCAGCAAGTTCTTACCGAAGAGGCTATTGAGTTTTTAACTGATTTAGTCGCTCGATTTGCGCCTCAACGCAAGCAGTTACTTACGGCTCGTCAGGCGCAACAACAAAAAATAGATCGTGGCGAACTGCCAGATTTTATTTCGGAAACTAATTCCATTAAAAATTCCGATTGGAAAATTCGCGGTATTCCTCGCGATCTTCAAGACCGCCGCGTTGAAATCACGGGGCCGGTCGAGCGCAAAATGGTGATCAATGCGCTTAATGCGAACGTTAAAGTTTTTATGGCTGATTTTGAGGATTCACTTGCTCCAAACTGGGACAAAGTGATTGAGGGCCAAATTAACCTGCGTGACGCCGTGAATGGCACGATCAGCTTCACCAATGAAGCAGGAAAAATTTACCAGCTAAAACCGAATCCTGCGGTGCTGATTGCTCGTGTGCGTGGTCTTCATCTGCCTGAAAAGCATGTGACGTGGCAGGGTGAGGCTATCCCCGGGGGGCTGTTCGATTTCGCACTCTACTTCTTCCACAACTACCAAGCACTCTTGGAAAAAGGCAGCGGCCCCTATTTCTATCTGCCTAAAACAGAGTCTTACCATGAGACTGCATGGTGGAGTGAGATCTTCAGCTTTACCGAAGATCGTTTTGATCTACCGCGTGGAACAATTAAGGCCACTGTATTGATCGAAACCCTGCCTGCGGTATTCCAGATGGATGAGATCTTACATAGCCTGCGTGATCACATCGTTGGTTTGAACTGCGGTCGCTGGGATTACATCTTTAGCTATATCAAAACGCTGAAAAACCATAGCGACCGCGTTTTACCCGATCGCCAGTCCGTGACAATGGAAAAACCATTCTTAAGTGCTTATTCACGTTTGCTGATCAAAACCTGCCACAGACGCGGCGCTTTTGCGATGGGCGGAATGGCGGCATTTATCCCTAGCAAAGACGCTGAGCGCAATGCATGGGTGATGGATAAGGTCCGTGCTGATAAAGAACTTGAAGCAAATAACGGCCATGACGGCACTTGGGTTGCACATCCGGGCTTAGCTGATGAAGTGATGCAGGTTTTTGGCCGCGTGTTGGGTGAGCGCAGCAATCAGCTTGAGGTAACGCGTTCGCAGGATGAACCTATTACCGCAGCTCAACTGCTGGAACCTTGCCCTGGTGAACGTACCGAAGAGGGGATGCGTGCCAATATTCGCGTTGCCGTTCAATACATTGAGGCTTGGATTTCGGGTAATGGCTGCGTGCCAATCTACGGCTTGATGGAGGATGCGGCGACGGCGGAGATCTCTCGCACATCAATCTGGCAGTGGATCCACCACGGGAAAACGCTGAGCAATGGCCAGCAGGTTACCCCAGATCTTTTCCGTCAGTTACTGAAAGAAGAAATGCAGGTTATTCGTCAAGAGCTTGGTGATACACGTTTCGACAGCGGGCGTTTTATTGAGGCTGCCAGTCTGATGGAGCGTATTACAACCAGCAGTGAGCTGATCGATTTCCTGACACTACCTGGTTATGAACTGTTGAATTAAGCACGAAAATTAACCCTACACCGAAACCATAAAATAGAGAAAAAAGCCAAGGAGCGCTTGCCATGTCTACCTCACGTAATCAGCAAATTCAGCAGTTGGAACAGGATTGGAAAACTAACCCGCGTTGGGAGGGCATTACGCGTCCCTACAGCGCAAATGACGTGGTTAATCTGCGTGGTTCGGTGAATCCAGAATGTACTTTAGCGCAAAAGGGCGCCGCTAAACTTTGGGAGCTGCTGCATGGCGGTTCACGCAAAGGCTATGTTAACTGCCTCGGGGCATTAACCGGTGGGCAGGCATTACAGCAGGCAAAAGCCGGTGTCGAAGCTATCTATCTCTCTGGCTGGCAGGTGGCGGCGGATGCCAACTTGGCATCCAGCATGTATCCGGATCAATCACTGTATCCCGTTAATTCGGTGCCAGCGGTAGTTGAACGTATCAATAATTCATTCCGTCGCGCAGACCAAATCCAATGGTCGAACGGCGTGGAGCCGGGTGATAGCAAATTTACCGATTACTTCTTACCGATTGTTGCCGACGCTGAGGCCGGTTTTGGTGGCGTGCTGAATGCGTTTGAATTAATGAAATCGATGATTGAAGCGGGTGCAGGCGGAGTTCACTTCGAAGACCAACTGGCATCGGTGAAAAAATGCGGTCATATGGGCGGCAAAGTACTGGTTCCGACGCAGGAAGCGATTCAAAAATTAGTCGCCGCGCGTTTAGCCGCAGACGTATTGGGTGTTCCAACTCTGGTGATTGCCCGTACCGATGCCGATGCTGCCGATCTGATCACATCAGATTGCGATAGCTACGACAGCGCTTTTGTCACCGGTGAGCGTACCGTTGAAGGCTTTTTCCGTACTCATGCTGGTATTGAACAGGCTATCAGTCGTGGCCTCGCCTACGCGCCTTATGCCGATTTAGTTTGGTGCGAAACGTCTACCCCAGACTTAGACGCGGCGAAGCGCTTTGCCGATGCGATTCACGCCCAGTATCCGGGCAAGCTGCTGGCCTACAACTGTTCACCTTCCTTTAACTGGAAAAAGAACCTCGACGATCAGACTATCGCACGCTTCCAAGATGAGCTTTCTGCGATGGGCTATAAATACCAGTTCATCACGCTGGCAGGCATTCACAGCATGTGGTTCAACATGTTTGATCTGGCGCACGCATACGCCAATGGAGAGGGCATGAAACACTACGTTGAGAAAGTGCAGGAGCGCGAGTTTGCGGCACAGAAACAGGGTTATACCTTTGCCTCCCACCAACAGGAAGTGGGCACGGGATACTTTGATAAAGTGACGAATGTGATTCAGGGTGGTGCATCATCGGTAACGGCTTTGACCGGATCAACTGAAGAGCAGCAATTCTAAAAACACGGGTAAGCATGCACGCTAAAACGGGCAGGGCAATGCGCTCTGCCCGTTTTGTCTGAGAGTCAGCGAGGTGACCGAGATGGCTATTGGTATGGAACAACTGATTGCGCAGACGATCTTACAGGGCTTCGATGCTCAGTATGGTCGTTTTCTCGAAGTGACCGCGGGAGCCCAACAGCGCTTTGAGAAAGCTAACTGGGGCGCTGTTCAACTGGCGATGAAAAAACGTATTCACCTCTACGATCACCATGTGGGGCTGGTGGTGGAGCAGCTACGCAGGATGACGGGGCCTTTGTGTCATGATGCTGAATTCTTGGCTCGCGTGAAGACGGTCTACACCGACATGCTGCCTGAATATCCGCGTTTTGAAATTGCCGAAAGCTTTTTTAACTCCGTATACTGCCGCTTATTCAATCATCGTGAGCTCACCCCAGATAAGCTATTTGTTTTTAGCTCACAGCCTGAACGCCATTGGCGCGAATTTCCCCGTCCATTAGCCAGAACCTTTAAGCCTGATGCCGGTTGGCATGTGCTAATCAATGATTTACTCGGCGAACTGCCACTTCGATTACCGTGGGAGGATCGCGCCCGTGATGTGGACTATATTCTCAGCCATTTAGAAAGTACCTTCGGTGAAAATACGCTGAATCACAGCCGCCTACAGGTAGCCAATGAGCTGTTTTATCGCAATAAAGCGGCTTGGCTGGTGGGGAAGCTGCACACGCCAGAAGGCATTTATCCCTTTTTGCTGCCGATTCATCATAACGAACAAGGCGCGCTGTTTGTCGATACCTGCTTAACGCGTTTAGATGAGGCCAGCATTGTTTTTGGCTTCGCTCGTTCGTACTTCATGGTATATGCACCTTTGCCGGCCGCATTGGTTGACTGGCTGCGCGAGATTTTACCGGGAAAAACAACCGCTGAGCTCTATATGGCGATTGGCTGCCAAAAGCATGGGAAAACAGAATATTACCGCGAGTATTTAAAGCATCTTGCCGAATCCAAAGAACAATTCATTATTGCTCCAGGCATTCGAGGAATGGTGATGCTGGTTTTCACGCTGCCTTCGTTTGACCGCGTATTTAAGATCATCAAAGATAAGTTTGCGCCGCAAAAAGAGGTCGATCCTGCACGGGTTCAAGCCTGCTACCAGCTAGTTAAGGAACACGATCGCGTTGGCCGCATGGCTGATACTCAAGAATATGAAAACTTTGTGATTGAAAAGTGGCGCATCAGCCCTGAGCTGATGGCGGAATTACAACGGGAAGTTCCTGAGAAATTGGAAGATTTAGGCGATCGTATCGTGATCCGTCATTTGTATATTGAGCGTCGCATGATTCCGCTCAATATCTATCTGGAGCAGGCCGATGAGCGCCAGTTACATGACGCCATTGAAGAGTATGGCAATGCGATCAAGCAACTGGCAGCAGCGAACATTTTCCCCGGCGATATGCTGTTTAAAAACTTTGGTGTAACCCGACATGGGCGAGTGGTGTTTTATGATTATGACGAAATTTGTTATATGACTGAGGTTAACTTCCGCGATATTCCACCGCCGCGTTATCCTGAGGACGAAATGGCCAGCGAGCCATGGTATAGCGTGTCACCAAATGATGTGTTTCCTGAAGAGTTCCAGCATTTCTTATGCGGTGATGCGCGAATTAGAACGTTGTTTGCCGAAATGCACGGTGATTTATTTACTGCAAACTATTGGCGTAGTTTGCAGCAGCGGATCAGTAACGGCGTGGTTGATGATGTCTTTGCCTATCGACGTAAGCGCCGATTTGCACAGCGTTAATCAGTTTGGGCGGCGTAATGTGCAAGGCACCGTAATGTGCTTGCCGGGCTGTGGCGCGCTTTGCAGGGAGAGTAACTGTTGTACCGCCATTCGTCCGCCTTCGGCATAGCCTAAGTCGACGGAAAAGGTCTTGGGATACAAGAACTCCAGCAGCGAGTTATTCCCCATGCCGCAGACGATCACATCGTTTTTTGACCGCTCCTGTAAGTACTTACTTACGCCGAGAGCAATGGTATCTGACGCGCAGATGATAGCGCTGGTATCCTCAGAGATAACCTGCTGAGCCAACTGATATCCACTCTGAAAGGTAAGCTCCCCGAGCGCGGCACAAGGCGTTATCTGGTGCTTTTTGCAGTGCGCGTGATAGGTGTCGTAACGGCGTCCACCCGTTGTGGCATCCGAAAGTTTGACCCCAACGAAAGCGATGTGTTGATGTTTTTTGGCGATGAGCGCGTTCATCAGCAAGGTGACAGCGCCGCTATCGTCGTAACGTACCGAGGTCAGCTGTTCATACTCCCATGCCAGAACAACGATTTTCTCTCGCCACGGCAGCAGCATTGATTCATCCAGACCGGTAAAGCCGAACAGCAAAATGCCATCAACGTGACGACGCGATAGAACGGTCAAATGTTCCCGCACTCGCTCCGGCTCAAACTGGCTTTCTAATAAAATAGGGTCGTAGCCTTGGGCATACAACAGGGGAAGCATGGCGCGCACGGCCTGATTTTCAGCGTTGGAATCTAAACGCGAAACAATGATGGCGACGACTTTATCCGTTTGCCCGCGCATGGCTCGAGCCGATTTTGATGGGGCAAAGTTATGTTGACTGATGATTTCTTCGATCCGCGCCCGCGTTTCAGGTTTCACGCCAGATTCTTTATTGATCACCCGAGAAACGGTGGATTTACCCACGCCGCTGAGGCGAGCAATATCTTTAATCGTCAATCGTTCGGACATAACGTAACGCCACGCAAAGTCAGTGATAAGAATGCTATTGTTGTGGGTAAAAGCCGCTAAGGCAAGCCCCTGTCATGAACTTTGCCGCAGCTCATTCAGGGAACGATAGGGGTGATAACAGGCCAATCTCAAATATCCCTCTCTTTTACGTGTGCAAATGCGTATAATCGCCGCCCTGATATTGATGCTTTGTTAACCACCCGAATCGTTAACGGCACAACGTATTGCAGTTCCGCTTCAGCGCAAACTTCCCCAGATAAATAGAAAAGAGTGATGTCATGAGTAGTATCAGCCTGATCCAGCCAGAACGTGATTTGTTCTCCTACACGCCCTATTGGGCAGAGTGCTACGGCACGGCCCCGTTCTTACCGATGTCGCGTGAGGAAATGGATACTCTCGGCTGGGATAGCTGTGACGTCATTTTAGTTACCGGTGATGCCTACGTTGACCATCCAAGCTTTGGAATGGCAATCGTTGGCCGCATGCTGGAAGCTCAGGGTTTCCGTGTGGGGATCATTGCGCAACCGGACTGGACCAGCAAAGCCGATTTTATGCGTCTGGGGAAACCGAACCTGTTTTATGGCGTCACTGCGGGCAACATGGATTCGATGATTAACCGCTATACCGCCGATCGCAAACTGCGCCACGACGATGCTTACACGCCAAACAATGAAAGCGGCAAACGTCCAGATCGTGCAACGCTGGTTTATACCCAACGCTGTAAAGAAGCGTTCAGCGATGTTCCGGTGATTTTAGGTGGGATTGAAGCCAGCCTGCGCCGTATTGCTCACTACGATTATTGGTCTGATACCGTGCGCCGTTCGGTGCTGGTGGACTCTAAAGCCGATATGCTGATGTATGGCAACGGCGAACGCCCACTGGTGGAAGTTGCGCATCGTTTGGCCTCCGGTGAGCCGATTGCCAGCATTATCGACGTGCGTAATACCGCGGTCATGCGCAAAGAGGCGTTGCCGGGCTGGAGCGGCGTGGATTCCACTCGCTTAGACAAACCGGGCCGTATCGAACCGATTCCCAACCCTTACGGCGACGATTTGGCCTGTGCGCCAGATGCCGATAAGAAGAAAGACGATAGCGTACAAACCATCACCGTGCGTGCGCCAAAGCCTAAGCCGTGGGAAAAAACCTACGTGCTGCTGCCGTCTTATGAAAAAGTTAAAAATGACAAAGTACTGTATGCGCACACATCACGCATTTTGCATCATGAAACTAACCCCGGCTGCGCGCGTGCTTTGATGCAAAAACATGGCGATCGCTATATTTGGATTAACCCTCCGGCTATCCCATTGAGCACGGAAGAAATGGACAGCGTATTTGCGCTGCCTTACCAGCGTGTTCCTCATCCAGCCTACGGCAGTGCCCGTATTCCTGCTTATGAGATGATCCGCTTCTCCATCAACATCATGCGTGGTTGCTACGGCGGCTGCTCATTCTGTTCGATTACCGAACACGAAGGCCGCATCATCCAGAGCCGTTCAGAAGACTCAATTATTCGTGAAATCGAAGAGATCCGCGACAAAGTCCCTGGCTTTACCGGCGTGATTTCCGATTTGGGTGGCCCAACGGCCAACATGTATATGCTGCGCTGCCAGTCACCGCGCGCCGAGCAAACCTGCCGTCGTGCATCCTGCGTTTACCCTGAGATTTGTCAGCACATGGACACCAACCATGAGCCGACCATCAATTTGTATCGTCGTGCGCGTGATCTAGACGGTGTGAAGAAAATCCTCATTGCTTCTGGGGTTCGTTATGATCTGGCGGTTGAAGATCCGCGTTATATCAAAGAGCTGGCAACCCATCATGTGGGGGGCTATCTGAAGATTGCGCCAGAACATACCGAAGAAGGGCCGCTGTCTAAGATGATGAAGCCGGGCATGGGAAGCTATCATCGCTTTAAAGAGCTGTTTGATACCTATTCCAAGCAGGCTGGCAAAGAGCAGTATTTGATCCCGTATTTCATTTCAGCGCATCCGGGAACGCGAGATGAAGATATGGTCAACTTAGCGCTGTGGTTGAAGAAAAACCGTTTCCGTTTGGATCAGGTACAAAACTTCTATCCGTCGCCGTTGGCGAATTCCACCACGATGTATCACACGGGTAAAAACCCGCTGGGTAAAGTCGATTATAAAAGCGAAGATGTTGTGGTGCCGAAAGGCGATCGCCAGCGCCGCTTACACAAAGCGCTGCTGCGCTATCACGATCCAGCCAACTGGCCGCTGATCCGTGGTGCGCTGGAAGAGATGGGTATGAAGCATTTGATCGGTTCGCGCCGTGAATGTTTAGTACCGGCCCCAACGCTTGAAGAACAACGCGAAGCGCGTCGTGGATACCAGAGAAATATGCGTCCGGCGATGACTAAGCATACCGGTGCTCCAGCGAAGCCTGAACAGCGTGCAGCCAAGCCTAAAACGATTCGCGGTGAAGCGCCGTCAGCGGGGCGCAATGGAAAAGCGCATGATAAGGCTTCTCCGGCGGGCAAGCCTGTTAAAGGTAAACCGCAAGCGGCTAGACCAACGGCGCATACGCCAGCGGGAAAAACGGCTGCGAAGCCATCAGGGCGCAAGGCACCTCGCGTGGCCAAAGGTAAATAACGATAAAAAATCCCCGCAGCGCGGGGATTTTTTTAGCGATTCATTACAGCTTTTCAAACGTATCAGGATCGGGTCCCAGGCGTTTTCCGCTATCGAGCTTGGCAATCAAGCTCAGCTCATCTTTATCCAACCGAAAATCAAATACCCCAAAGTTTTCTTGAATGCGTTTTGGCGTAACGGATTTAGGGATCACAATCAATCCAGAATCCAAGTGCCAGCGAATGACAATTTGAGCTGGGGTTTTCTCATACTTCTGCGCCAGCTTATGAATGATTTCAGTATCAAAAACACCCTCGCCGCCCTGTGCCAGCGGGCTCCAAGATTCGGTAGCAATGTGATGTGTGGCATTCCATGCGTGCATGGTTTTTTGCTGCATCAAAGGATGAAGCTCAATTTGGTTCACGGTGGGTGAAACGCCCGTTTCATCGATCAGGCGTTGTAGGTGTGGGATATTAAAATTACATACGCCGATGCTCTTGATCAGCCCTTGTTTCTTGAGGTCAATCAGCGACTTCCATGCGGTAACGTATTTATCCTGCGCAGGCGCTGGCCAATGAATCAGATACAGATCGATGTAATCCAACCGCAGCTTTTTCAGGCTTTCTTCCAGCGCCTTCGCCGCGTTGTCTTGGTCTGTATTCCATAATTTAGTGGTGATGAAAAGCTCGTCGCGAGCAATTGACGAGTTTGCTAACGCTTTGCCGACGCCTTCTTCGTTAGCATAAATGGCCGCAGTATCGATTGAGCGATAACCTGTCTCTAACGCGGTTTCGATAGCGGTGATGACTTGCTCATTCGAGGCTTGCCATACGCCTAAACCGAGCTGTGGCATGGTATTTCCGTCGCTCAGCTTGATAAGAGGTTGTGTGGACATCGTTTTCTCCTTCTGCTGGAGAGGCTAAATAGAAGCCCCATCCGTTCCATACCCGCCGTACTTCAAGCTGCACTTTTGATGGCCGCGCTGAATTTGCTGCCTCTTTGCCGCCTCAAGGTAGCTCAAATTATTTTGGATATGATGAAACCTATCCTTTAAGCCTAGCCCAAAAAGATCGGTATGGACGAAGTAATTGGCTATAGCTTTATGACCTGCGACAAGGTTATTGTGTTGTTAAAGCTATTTTTACCCCCGTGATTTCAAGGAGAGCACCCGTGTTTCAGCATGTAGACGCCTATGCAGGCGATCCGATTCTCTCGCTGATGGATACCTATAAACAGGATCCTCGAGCCGATAAAGTTAATCTCAGTATCGGTCTGTACTATGACGAAAAGGGAACCATTCCACAGTTGAAAGCCGTTGCTGCTGCGGAAGAGATCCTGAATGCTCGCGAGGGTGCTGCGTCGTTGTATCTGCCGATGGAAGGTTTAGCGCCATACCGTAGCGCCATTCAGAGCCTGTTGTTTGGTGATACACATCCTATGGTTGCTCAAAAGCGAATTGCTACAGTGCAAACCATTGGTGGTTCCGGTGCGCTGAAAGTTGGAGCTGATTTTTTAAAACATTATTTCCCTGATTCAGAGGTATGGGTCAGCGATCCAACGTGGGAAAACCATATTGCGATCTTCTCGGGGGCGGGTTTCAAAGTGCATCAGTATCCCTATTTTGACCCTGAAACGCTGGGGGTAAATTTTGATGCGATGCTCAACACGCTCAATCAACTGCCAGCGCGTAGCATTGTGTTGATGCATCCATGCTGCCATAACCCAACGGGCTCAGATCTCACCAATGCACAATGGGATCGCGTGATTGAAATCGCGAAAGCGCGTGAACTGATCCCATTCCTTGATATTGCTTATCAAGGTTTTGGGGCCGGAATGGAAGAGGACGCTTATGCTATCCGCGCGATGGCGCAGGCAGAGTTGCCTTGCCTCGTGAGTAATTCGTTTTCAAAAATTTTCTCCCTCTACGGTGAACGCGTTGGCGGGTTATCCGTTGTGTGTGAAAGCGAAGAAGCCGCAAACCGAGTATTAGGCCAGTTAAAAGCAACCGTGCGCCGCATTTACTCCAGCCCGCCTAACTTCGGCGCACAGGTGGTGGCAACGGTGCTTAACGATCCGAAGCTGAAAGCTTTGTGGCTTGATGAAGTTGAAAGTATGCGCCTGCGCATTATCGAAATGCGCCGCACGCTGGTGGATGGTTTGAAAACCGTATTACCACAGCGCAACTTTGACTACCTGATGTCGCAGCGCGGCATGTTTAGCTATACCGGCCTCAGCGCTCAGCAGGTGGACCGGCTACGTGAAGAGTTTGGCGTATACCTGATCGCCAGCGGTCGCATGTGCGTAGCGGGAATGAATCACGCTAATGCGCAGCGCGTTGCCCAGTCATTTGCTGCCGTTTAATTCCTATCGTTAATGAAGCTCCCGATATTTTAGGGAGCTTTTTTATTTCTCATCCCCAGCAGAGTTCCACTGAAAACAGCGATGCCGACTGTGAGACAGATCTCGTTGTAATTTAAATAGCAGATGCTGATGGATCACTCAAAATCGATAATGAGTGTCCATGCAAACAAAAGTTAGCGCTTTATAAGAAAATTCCCATCTCTATGATTTTTAATATTTATTAAAAGAATAAAATTCTGCATTATTTTTAATGATTTGTTTTTGTGGTTATTAGGTTTAAATCGAGTGGTTGATAGCTTGATGTTGCTCACAAAATAATGAATGAAAACGTATTCACCCTAATTACGATCGCCTTCCCAATTCCTTCTTAAACTTCTAAATCCCACTTTACTGTTTTTCAATGGCAGATTAAAACAAACGCATGTTTAAAAACAAACAAGTGTCCAATATGACTAGCCGAGAAAAGCAGATATTGCAGCTTCTGAGACGTGATCCTTTGATCCCACAGCAGGAAATTGCCGATGTTTTAGGTATTAGCCGCTCTGGTGTAGCAGGACATATTATGAACTTAATGAAGAAAGGATATATAAAAGGAAAAGGATATATATTATCTGAGCACAGCTATGTTGTTACCGTCGGCTCTACGAATATGGATGTTTGTGGATACTCATCCTCTAAATTAGTTTATGAAGATTCTAATCCAGGGAAAATAAAATGTACTCCCGGCGGCGTCGGCAGAAATATAGCACAAAACATTGCCTTATTGGGTCGAGAGTGCCATTTGATTTCTGTGGTAGGCGATGATTTTTATGGGGATACCTTATTAGAACAGGCCAAATTAGCCGGTGTTCATATTGATAGTTTCCATAAACTGCATGGTGAAACCACATCGACCTATGTCTCGTTATTAGACGAAGGCGGTGAAATGCTGGTCGCTATTAATGATATGCGCATTTTAGAAAAACTGACGCCAGCATTATTAGCAACGTCAAAAGATCTTATTCAGCATGCCGGTGTATTGATCGTTGACTGCAACCTTACCGAAGATGCTTTGGCATGGTTATTTAGCCACGCAGGCAGTGTGCCAATATTTGTTGATACCGTATCTGCATTTAAAGCACCCAAGATCCGAAATTGGCTATCACATATTCATACCTTGAAGCCTAATCGCCTTGAGGCCGAAATCCTCAGTGGAATGACGATTACGAGCCCAAAAGATGCACCTAAAGCGGCTAAATGGTTCCATGAACAAGGCGTACAGCGAATTGCGCTAAGCATGGGAGCGGCCGGTGTTTTTTACAGCGAGATTGATGGGCAAAGCGGTTGGTCGAGTCCTTTGCCGGTGAATATCGTCAATGTGACAGGGGCTGGTGATGCCATGATGGCCGGGCTGGCTAGCTGTTGGCTTGAAGATATGACGCTTGCCGAAAGTATCCGTTTTGCGCAGGGATGCTCCGCGTTAACTCTTTCCTCTGAATTTACTAATAACCCTAATCTGTCGAATGGCAGTGTTCAAAAACTGTTGGAATTACAATCATGAAAAATAACATTATGACCAATGAGTATCTGGATATTTCGCCGGAAGTTGCTGAGGCACTAGCCAATAACCGCCCCGTTGTGGCTTTAGAATCTACCATTATTTCCCATGGTATGCCTTACCCGCAAAATGCCGAAACGGCGTTGGCGGTTGAGCAGCAAATTCGTGAAAATGGTGCAGTGCCTGCGACGATTGCGATTATTAACGGCCGTATGAAAGCAGGCTTATCCCGCGAAGAGATTGAGCTGCTCGGCAAAGAAGGCCACAACGTGGCGAAAGTGAGCCGCCGTGACTTGCCATTCATCGTTGCAGCAGGCAAAAACGGTGCAACAACCGTTGCTTCGACCATGATTATTGCCGAAATGGCCGGTATTCATGTCTTTGCCACCGGTGGTATCGGCGGTGTTCATCGCGGGGCTGAACAAACATTTGATATCTCAGCTGATTTACAAGAGCTAGCAAAAACCAACGTGGCCGTAATTTGTGCCGGAGCCAAATCGATTCTGGATTTAGGGTTAACCACCGAATATCTTGAGACGCACGGCGTGCCGCTGATTGGCTATCAAACTCAGGTGCTACCCGCATTTTTCTGCCGTACTAGTCCGTTCTCCGTCAGCATTCAATTAGATGAGCCCGAGCAGATAGCGAAGGCAATGGCGACCAAGTGGCAGTCTGGTTTGGATGGTGGAATGGTGATTGCTAATCCGATCCCCGAACAATTTGCGATGCCTGAAGCTAAAATCAATGCGGCGATTGAGCAAGCCGTTCAGGAGTCGGTAGAACAGGGCGTTCATGGGAAAGACAGCACGCCATTCTTGCTGGCCAGAGTGGCTGAACTCACGGGGGGCGATAGCCTGCACTCCAATATCCAATTGGTATTTAATAATGCAAAACTAGCCGCTCAGATTGCATGTTGCTACCAGGAGACCGCAGCATAAAAATAGCGTTACTCCTTAAGTTTTATCCTGATATTAACAATTAAATAAAATGCCAACCTGAAAGGTGGATGGGTTTCTACGCTTATCCTCTTTCAGGTATATATCCATCATACTTCAAACTGCATTTTTGTTGGCTACGTTTGTTCACCCGAATCACTTACTTGAGTAAGCTCATCGGGATTTACTTACCGCCTCAATGTAACTCGAATTATTTTGGCTATGGCTGCATATATCGAAGGGACGGATTTATGGACTTATTACGCAGCTTGCTTGGTATTGGTATACTTCTTTTAATCGCTTTTATTTTTTCTAATAATCGAAGAAAAATTAAAATAAGAACGGTTGGTGCAGCACTTTTATTACAGATTGTTCTAGGTGCGGTGATGCTTTATGTACCTGCGGGGAAATGGCTGATTAACGCCATCGCGAGTGGGGTTAATAAGGTTATCTCATATAGTGATGCCGGTAGTTCATTTATTTTTGGTGGTCTGGTTGGCCCTAAAATGAATGTGTTATTTGACGGTGCTGGTTTCGTTTTCGCATTTCATGTATTGCCCGCCATTATTTTTATTACATCGCTGATCTCGATTCTTTATTATATTGGCGTGATGGGCTGGGTTATTAATATTCTTGGTTATGTGTTCCAGAAAATGATGCGAGTGAGCAAAGTAGAGGCGTTTGCAGCGGTCACCACGATATTTCTTGGGCAAAACGAACTCCCGGCGGTGCTCAAACCATTTATTAGCAAAATGAACCGCAACGAACTTTTTACGGTCATTTGTAGTGGGATGGCGTCAATTGCAGGTTCCATGTTGGTGGGTTATGCAGGCTTAGGCGTGCCCATTGAGTACTTGTTGGCTGCATCGTTGATGGCGATTCCGGGCGGGATCTTGTTTGCGCGCATGCTCAGCCCCGCCACGGAGGAGTCTCAGGTTGAATTTAGCCAGATGTCGTTTAGCGATAAGCGCCCCGCGAGTGTTATTGAAGCGGCGGCGAGCGGTGCAATGTTAGGTCTTAAGATTGCCGTTGGTGTGGCGACGGTGGTGATGGCGTTTGTTGCGTTAATTGCGTTGATTAACGGCATCATCGGCGGGGTTGGTGGTTTGTTTGGTTGGTCAGGCGTCAGCTTGGAAAGCCTGCTAGGTTATCTCTTCTCACCGTTGGCATACATCATGGGCGTAAGCTGGGATAACTCTGCGCTGGCCGGCGGTTTGATTGGACAGAAACTGGCCATTAACGAGTTTGTCGCGTATGTGAATTTCTCTCCCTATCTCAGGGAAGCGGCCGGTGCTTTAGATCCAAAAACCATTGCCGTTATCTCTTTTGCACTCTGCGGTTTTGCCAACTTCGGCTCGATTGCGGTGGTGGTAGGGGCATTTAGCGCCGTCGCTCCAGAGCGTGCATCGGATATTGCACGCCTAGGATTACGCGCTTTGCTTGCGGCGACGCTATCTAACTTGATGAGTGCAACGATTGCAGGGCTGTTTATCGGTCTTGGGGCATTAGCGATAGCGTCATGATGACAAAAGACATGCGATTGCTGCTTTGTCTTGCGCTAAGCACTGGCATTTTATCCGGCGTTTGGGCATGGCTAGCTGAACAGTTGGTACTCATGAGCTGGATTGGCTTTTTAGGCTGTACAACCTATTTTGCTATTCCTAGCAAAGGACTACTCGGTTTATGTCGTGGCCTCGCGGCTAATGTGAGTGGTGCAAGCTGGGCTTCAATGGCTATGGCACTGACTGCCTCGACCGATTTTAGCTATGCTGCAGTCATTACCGGGGCGATATCCTTCATGATGTGCGCCCAATCTCGGTTTCGCGTGCTTTGTTTTGTTCCAGGCAGTTTTATCGGTGCCTGTGCGCTGTTTGGCTCACAGTCCGAGTGGCTAGCGGTAGTTTTGGCGTTGTGCCTAGGAGGAATATTCGGTTTCCTGATGCAAAGCAGCGGAACATGGATGGCAAATCGCTGGCAGATGAGTCTAACTAATTAATATTCAATAAGTTGATTAATATTTCTATAGCCCATGTAGCAAAAGCACATGGGCTTTTTTATGCGTATTTTGCATAGAGAGGAAAATTGACTGCTGCAAACTGTCTGTCTGGGGCGTAGGCTAAATAGGTCTTTACATAACTTTTGACGCTCAAAAGTTGCCGACTATTGTACAAAGAATATACTAGTTAAGGACGTCTGAAGATGTGGTATCAGCACACTATTGTTTTGCATGCAAAGCCGCGTGGTTTCCATCTGGTCACCGATGAAATTATCGAAAAACTCCCACAGCTAGCCTCTGTCGAGGTTGGGATATTGCATCTGCTGCTGCAGCACACCTCCGCGTCGTTAACCCTCAACGAAAACTGTGATCCCACTGTCCGTTACGATATGGAGCGACACTTCATGCGAACGGTCCCCGAAGATGCTCCCTATGAGCACGACTATGAAGGCGATGATGATATGCCTGCGCATATTAAGTCTTCGCTGTTAGGGGCCTCCCTAACGTTACCGATATGTCGGGGAAAGCTACAGTTGGGAACCTGGCAGGGGATATGGTTTGGCGAACACCGCGTGCACGGCGGTACGCGCCGGATCGTCGCAACTATACAAGGGGATATTGTTCATGAATAATTCGGCATTTTTGCAATACTGCATGGCTAAACCGGGAGCGGAGCAAAGCGTTCAAAATCGTTGGCGAGCCAATCAGGTTAAAGTAGGCGGCGTGATGTTTGCGATGGTCGACCATGTTGAAGGTCGCCCAGCCGTAGCGCTTAAAATGAGCTGTGAGCAGGCAGCGCAACTGCGCAGCGAACATAAAGATATCGTTCCAAGCCCTAACCTGAATAAGGCACATTGGAGTACGATTTTCCTCGACGGCACCCTCAAGGATTCTTTGCTCTATAAACTGGTTGATGGCTCTTATTCTTTAGCGCTTAACCATATCGGTGAGCAAACCCGCCAAGGGCTGTAATCTTTTTTAATAGGTAAGCGGATAGCGAATGCCAAAATATAAAACGCCCCGGTGATCGTTCTCATCGGGGCGCATTAATTTTAGGCTTGTAACGATACTCTATTTTTTATTAAGTAACGGTTTCAAGAACCTAGCAGTATGTGATTGCTCACACTCAGCCACCGTTTCCGGTGTGCCTGACACCAGAATCTGACCACCGCCGCCGCCGCCTTCTGGCCCCAAATCAACGATCCAGTCAGCTGTTTTAATCACGTCCAAGTTATGCTCAATCACCACGATGGTGTTGCCCTGATCGCGCAATTGATGCAATACCGCCAGCAGTTGCTGAATATCAGCAAAATGCAGGCCGGTAGTTGGCTCGTCCAGAATATACAGCGTTTGGCCGGTTCCGCGTTTGGAGAGTTCGCGAGACAGCTTCACGCGCTGTGCTTCGCCGCCAGACAGCGTGGTTGCTGACTGACCTAAGCGAATATAGGACAGGCCGACATCGATCAGCGTTTGCAGCTTACGCGCTAGCGCCGGAACCGCATCGAAGAACTCACGCGCTTCTTCAATCGTCATATCCAGCACTTCGTGGATGCTCTTGCCTTTGTATTTAATCTCCAGCGTTTCACGGTTATAACGCTTACCTTTACATTGATCGCAAGGTACGTAGATATCCGGCAAGAAATGCATTTCGACCTTGATAACCCCATCGCCTTGGCAGGCTTCGCAGCGTCCGCCTTTAACGTTAAAGCTAAAGCGTCCTGGGTTATAACCGCGCGCGCGTGATTCTGGAACGCCTGCAAACAACTCGCGTACCGGCGTAAAGATGCCGGTATAGGTTGCTGGGTTCGAGCGCGGCGTACGGCCGATTGGGCTTTGGTCAATATCGATAACTTTATCGAAATGTTCCATTCCTTCCACCGCGCGATAAGGCGCAGGTTCCGCGAGCGTTGCACCGTTTAGCTGGGTTTGCGCAATCGGGAACAGGGTGTCGTTAATCAGCGTGGATTTACCGGAGCCAGAAACGCCAGTGATACAGGTGAAAAGACCGACAGGTAGCGTCAGCGTAACGTCCTTCAGGTTGTTTCCGCTGGCACCAATCAGCTTAAGCACTTTGGTGGCATCGGCAGGAACGCGTTCCGCAGGCACCGCGATTTCACGCTTACCGCTAAGGAACTGGCCGGTCAGAGATTCAGGCACCGCCATAATCTCATCCACGGAGCCTTGAGCAACCACTTCACCACCGTGCACGCCCGCGCCTGGGCCGATATCAATGACGTAATCTGCTGCGCGAATGGCATCTTCATCATGCTCCACCACAATCACGGTGTTACCCAGATTGCGCAGGTGGATCAAGGTTTCCAGAAGTCGTTCGTTGTCGCGCTGATGGAGGCCGATTGAAGGCTCATCCAGTACGTACATCACACCAACCAGACCTGCGCCGATCTGACTCGCCAAGCGAATGCGCTGCGCTTCACCGCCGGACAGTGTTTCGGCAGAGCGAGACAAGCTTAAATAGTTCAGGCCCACGTTAACCAAGAACTTCAGGCGGTCGCCGATTTCCTTCAGGATTTTTTCGGCAATCTGGGCACGCTGGCCCTGTAGTTTAAGATCGCGGAAGAACGTTAGAGCATCGCCAATACTAAGATCTGAAATCACAGGTAGCGTAGTGTTCTCAACGAATACATGACGTGCTTCTTCACGTAGACGGGTGCCGTGGCACGATGCGCATGAACGGTTGCTGATAAATTTTGACAGCTCTTCGCGTACCGCAGAAGATTCCGTTTCTTTGTAGCGACGCTCCATATTGTGCAATACGCCTTCAAACGGATGGTTGCGTACCGTAATGTCGCCGCGGTCATTGATATATTTAAACTCAATCGACTCTTTGCCGGAGCCATACAGCACGGCTTTCTGCGTTTTAGCATCCAAACTACCGAATGGCGCTTCCACATCAAAATGATAATGATCTGCTAACGATTTCAGCATTTGGAAATAGTAGAAGTTACGGCGATCCCAGCCGCGAATTGCGCCGCCGGCCAGTGACAGCTCGGCGTTTTGCACCACGCGATCGGGATCGAAATATTGCTGCACCCCCAAACCATCACAGGTTGGGCAAGCGCCAGCCGGGTTGTTGAACGAGAACAACCGTGGTTCAAGCTCACGCATGCTGTAGCCACAAATTGGGCAGGCAAAGTTAGCGGAAAACAGAAGCTCAGGCGCTTTATCGTCATCCATATCGGCAACAATGGCGCTGCCGCCAGACAGCTCTAGCGCGGTTTCAAAAGATTCCGCCAAGCGTTGAGCCATGTCATCACGCACTTTGAAACGATCGACCACAACTTCAATGCTGTGTTTTTTCTGAAGCTCCAGCTTAGGAGGATCGGAAAGATCGCAGACCTCGCCGTCGATACGGGCGCGGATGTAGCCCTGTGCCGCCAGATTTTCCAGCGTTTTAGTATGCTCACCTTTGCGATCTTTGACGATCGGTGCCAGCAGCATCAGACGTTTGCCTTCTGGCTGCGTCAGTACGTTATCAACCATTTGGCTAACGGTTTGTGCGGCTAAGGGAACATCATGATCCGGGCAGCGTGGCTCACCAACGCGGGCAAACAGCAGACGCAGATAATCATGGATTTCAGTGATTGTCCCCACGGTTGAGCGCGGGTTGTGCGAGGTAGATTTCTGCTCAATGGAAATTGCCGGAGATAGACCCTCAATGTGGTCAACGTCTGGCTTTTCCATCAAAGAAAGAAACTGACGCGCATAGGCAGACAACGATTCGACATACCGACGCTGACCTTCAGCATACAGCGTATCAAACGCCAGAGAGGACTTGCCTGAACCTGACAGACCGGTCACAACAATCAGTTTGTCGCGTGGAATGATCAGATTGATATTTTTCAGGTTGTGGGTGCGAGCACCCCGTATTTCTATTTTATCCATTAACGACTTCCCGGATGAAGAACCCATCTCATTAGGCTTACCTACCGCAGTTTGCTGATAAATCGTACACAGCGGGCAACAGCGGAGTACCTATTGGGATAGGCTCTGGATAATCTTAGTACAGCGTTGTGCTCTCGGTCGGTAAAATGGGCTGAGACCAGTAACGGCGCGGTCTGCTGCAATATTTAGCCAGTTTAGGAGTACACAACGATGCTTGAAACGATCAATTATGGCACAATAAAACCTGAATGAATATCCAGTATATAAATGCAAAATTGTTCTATGCTTAAACAATTAAGGAATCCACTTCACAGAAGCGAACAGTGATGCTGTTAGGGCTCTGGCGTGATAGAATTAACGGTTTAGACTACGCGCTATAATTATTTTGAGTGCGTACAAATTTACTTCATCAGGAGAATCGAAATGGCCAGCAGAGGCGTTAACAAAGTGATTCTTGTCGGGAATCTGGGTCAAGATCCAGAAGTCCGTTATATGCCGAATGGTGGTGCTGTAGCCAATATTACTCTGGCCACCTCCGAGACTTGGCGCGACAAGCAAACCGGCGAACAGAAAGAAAAAACCGAATGGCACCGTGTAGTGTTGTTTGGCAAGCTGGCAGAGGTTGCAGGTGAATATCTGCGCAAAGGTTCTCAGGTTTACATCGAAGGTGCTTTGCAGACCCGTAAGTGGACCGATCAGGCTGGCGTTGAAAAATACACCACTGAAATCGTCGTAAACGTTGGCGGCACCATGCAAATGCTGGGTGGACGTCAAGGCGGCGGCGCTCCTATGGGCGGCGGTCAGGCACAAGGGCAGCAGGGCGGTTGGGGTCAGCCTCAGCAGCCACAGGGCAATCAGTTTAGCGGCGGTTCTCAGCCAGCGGCTCGCCCACAGAATGCACCGGCAGCTCAGCCACAAAGCAATGAACCTCCAATGGATTTCGATGACGATATTCCATTCTGATTTCTGTTAAAGAAATCAGCTCATAGCCCTGCATTGCGGGGCTTTTTTTTGAGTGGAAATCGAGATTTAACTCTTTCTCGGGTTTGGTTTTAGGGAGAAGTCAATGATTAGACGTATTTCATGGATCGCTGGCGCAGGCTCATGGCTGCTGCCGCTGGTATTGCTACTGTGGCAATGGATGGCAGAAGGGCAGCATCAAGCAACGGTATCGCCAGAAGCTTATAATGCATGGAAGATGTCGGTGCTGTTTGCCGATTTTAGCTTTGCCGGTGCTCTGTCTTTGCTGGCCGTGCTACTGGGGGCGATGGCGCTAGCCAAAACGAAAGAGGATGAGGTTTTGCATCCGGGCAAACGCATGCTGGAATTACTGATTTTAGCTCTGCCGATGATGTTGTGCCTGTTCATTATGGGCATGTTGTTGGTTCACGGTTAACACGACCTGCGCATTGGCTATCGTGCCAAATGTGGAATGCGGGCAAGCCCCTGCACAGCTTTAGCGCAAGGGGCTCAGTGCCTACAATGACGTGAGTTCGTATTTTTTGATTTTCCGATACAGCGTTGCGATACCAATGCCAAGTTCGTCTGCGGCCTGTTTTTTATTATTGTGGCGGCTTAGCGCTTCGCGGATCATCTGCCGCTCCATGTCTTCAAGCCCAGTTGCGCCGTGCTCTTCGCACGCTGCCGCGCTTTGATAGGGGACATCTTCTCTATAGCTGCGTATCACCTGCCCATTGACCAAATTCGGAGGCAGCAGCGAGATATCAATCACTTCTCCGCTTGGAACCACGTTAATCAAATATTCCATCAAATTGCTGAGTTCGCGCACGTTGCCAGGCCAGCGGTAAAGCTTGAGCAAAGACATCACTTCTGGCGCCATGCCCGGATAAACTATCCCGATACGCTTGGTGTGTAAATTTAAAAAATAATGCACTAGGAGCTCAATATCACCTTGGCGCTCACGCAGCGGTGGTAGCGTCATAGGAATAACGTTCAAGCGATAGTAGAGGTCTTCGCGGAATTTTCCGTCGGCAATGTATTGCTCAAGGTTTTGGTTAGTCGCGGAAATAATTCGGATATCTACAGGGATTGGCTTACTGGAACCAATCGGTTGAACCTCACGGGATTCAATCGCACGCAGTAGTTTAGCCTGCAGCGTCAGGGGCATATCTCCGATTTCATCTAAAAAAAGCGTGCCATTGTTAGCCGCCTGAATCAGGCCTATTTTCCCATTCGCCGAAGCACCGGTGAATGCGCCTTTCACATAGCCAAATAATTCACTTTCTAGCAGTTGGTCTGGAATAGCTGCGCAGTTGATGGCAATAAATGGTTTGTTATTACGATCGCTCAGTTGATGTATAGCACGCGCCACCACTTCTTTACCGGTTCCACTTTCACCAACCACGAGAATGCTGGATGGACTAGGTGCAACGCGGGTGATCAGACGCTTTAAAGTACGAATTGGGCGACATTCCCCAACTAAATGTTCAATGCGTGGATCGTCAGGATTAAAATCAACATTCATCGGTGAATGAGATTGATGAAATGCCATTAAAAAAAGCTGATGGTCTTGAATATCATGCAGCTGACCAATAATAAGTTCCTGTTGTTCATCAAAGGAAATAATATGTTGCAGATGGCCACTGGTATAATTTTGTTGAAAAGTAAGAGGTCTGATATTAAAGGTTTTACCCATAATTTGATCTTGAGACGCATTAAGCTGTTTTAATGCCGTGGGATTAGCAAATTTAGCTCTATTCTCATTATCAATAACCAGTACGCCTTGGTCCATATTCTCAATTAGGCTCATGAGTATTTTATTTATTCCATCGCTACCTCCTTGGTTTTCTAGGAGCTTAGAGACAAAAAGATTGGATATATGGCGGACGTAGTCAGAGAATTCATGAATATTATCTTTTATTCTCTCTTGTTGTTCGGGCGTAAATGCCACCAAGCTGATCACTCCGATGCAGGCGTTTTGAAAAATAATGGGGATCCCAAGAAAGGCTTTTTCTTTGCAGCTGTCTTTGCTGGTGCAGCCGTCGCAAACCGGATCGAATCGTGAATGGATAACAACTTTTTCCTGCTTAGTATCAAGAACATACCTAAGAAGTCTTGAGTTACTGTTGAGCTTTCGGCCAAAAAATTTCCCGTAGGGGCCTGTGCCCGATACTCGCGTCATATTGGCATCCACGATTTCGACTTCCAATTGTAAGACGCTGGCGAGCATTTTTGTGAAGCGTAAGATCGTCGGCTGAATTTGCATCAATATGGACTGAGCATTTACGGGTGTCATAATCAGAACCTTTCTCTAACGCTAAATTATTCGCGTTTATGGTTAGCGGGAATTATGTCCTTTTCACCTTACGATAATACATGAATAGAAAGTGTGGTTTGATAAACATCAATTGCCTTTTCTTAACTAGGATGAGTTTCTGTTGTTGGCATCACACTTTATTATCAAACTGATAAGAATATGGTTTTTGTTATCATTCTGGGTTGTCACCCATCTGAGAATAACGTTTTTATTTGCGATGTATGCAAAGTGAAATAGCTTTCTTAGTGAGTTAATAATGCAACTATTACTGATATTCATAACTGCACACGCTGATTTTGAATAAATAATGAGGCGTGGCTCACATTATCCCCCCTATTTCATACGTTCTCTCTCCATTAATCACAGCTTGGCATAGTTATTGTTTAAGAGTTAACAGTCGCTATTCACGGCGAGCGTTGAACCACCCGCCATACGTACGCCATAGCAGATTAAATCAAACGCCAATCACTTACTTTGTAGGGCCATGAGATGAGAACAGTTAACGAATTAATTAAGGATATCAATGCGCTTAAGTCGAATCTGCATGAAAAAGATTTTCTGCTGACCTGGGAGCAAAGCCCAGATGAGCTGAAACTGGTTCTGGATCTGGCCGAAGCATTAAAAACCATGCGCGCAGAGAACATTGCGACCAAGATTTTCAATAGTGGTTTAGGCATCTCCGTTTTCCGCGATAACTCCACAAGAACGCGCTTTTCTTATGCATCAGCCCTGAACTTGCTGGGATTAACCCAACAAGATCTGGATGAAGGTAAATCACAGATTGCGCATGGCGAAACCGTGCGTGAAACCGCGAACATGATCTCTTTCTGTGCTGATGCTATTGGTATTCGTGATGACATGTACCTCGGCGCAGGTAACGCTTATATGCGCGAAGTCGGCGCCGCGCTGGATGAAGGCTATGAACAAGGCGTTCTGCCACAGCGTCCGGCATTGGTAAACCTGCAATGTGACATCGACCACCCAACGCAGTCGATGGCCGATCTGGCTTGGCTCCAAGAACATTTCGGCAGTCTAGAAAACTTAAAAGGCAAAAAAATTGCGATGACGTGGGCGTATTCACCAAGCTACGGCAAGCCGCTCTCTGTGCCGCAGGGCATCATCGGTCTAATGACCCGCTTTGGCATGGATGTCACGCTGGCTCACCCAGAAGGTTATGACCTCATTCCAGACGTGGTTGCGGTGGCAAAACAAAACGCTGAATCCTCTGGTGGCAGCTTCCGTCAGGTGAACTCTATGGCTGAAGCATTCAAAGACGCTGATATCGTTTATCCGAAATCTTGGGCGCCTTATAAAGTCATGGAGGAGCGCACCGAACTGCTGCGTGCGAACGATCATGACGGTCTGAAGGCGTTGGAAAAACAGTGCTTATCAGAGAACGCTAAGCACAAAGATTGGCACTGCACCGAAGAGATGATGAAGCAAACCAAAGGCGGCGAGGCGCTCTATATGCACTGCCTGCCAGCGGATATCTCAGGCGTGTCTTGTAAGGAAGGCGAAGTCACCGAAGGCGTCTTTGAAAAATACCGTATTGCTACTTACAAAGAAGCCAGCTGGAAGCCTTATATCATCGCCGCCATGATCGTCGCGCGTAAATTTTCGAAACCAGGTCTGGTGTTAGAACAACTGCTGAAAGAAGCGCAAAAACGTATCAAGTAATACTGTCTGCACCGGCGCATCTGTCGATGCGTCGATATTTCCGCCTCTGGCGGATACTCTCCTGATGAGGATGGGTTATGTCTGTTTTCTCTATGAAAGTGGATATTGCGCAAAACCGTTTTTTCAACGGTGAAACGTCTCCACTTTTCTCACGCGCAGAAGCGCAAAAGGCCCGTGCCTTCCACAAAAAAATAACGGGTTATCAGCCTACGCCGCTCTGTTCTTTAGACGAACTGGCTCAGCTTTTTGGCGTTAATAAAATTTTAGTCAAAGACGAGTCTCAGCGTTTCGGTTTAAACGCTTTCAAAATGTTGGGCGGGGCTTACGCGATTGCGCGTTTGCTGTGTGAAAAATACCAGATTGATATCAATACATTTTCTTTCGAAAAGCTGAAGTCAACGCTGACAGAAAAAATGACGTTCGCCACCACCACCGATGGTAATCATGGACGTGGCGTGGCATGGGCCGCTCAGCAACTGGGTCAAAACGCCGTGATTTATATGCCGAAAGGCTCCGCGCGTGAGCGCGTAGATCATATCCGCAATCTGGGTGCGGAGTGCATCGTCACCGATATGAACTACGACGACACAGTGCGTTTGACCATGAAAACTGCCAAAGAACGCGGCTGGGAAATCGTGCAAGACACTGCGTGGGAGGGATACACCAAGATCCCAACGTGGATTATGCAGGGCTATTCCACGCTGGCCGATGAAGCCGTCGAACAAATGCAGGCGATGGGCATTCAGCGACCAACACACGTCTTCTTACAGGCAGGCGTAGGCGCAATGGCCGGCGGCGTTTTGGGCTATCTGGTTGATGTCTTCGGTGCCGAAAAACTGCATTCCGTGATTGTTGAACCCGATCTTGCCGACTGTGTTTTCCGTTCAGGTTTGAAAGGTGAAATCGTCAATGTGGGCGGCGATATGGCCACCATTATGGCTGGTTTAGCCTGCGGCGAACCTAACCCGCTCGGATGGCCACTGCTGCGCAACTGCGCCACTCAGTTTATCTCCTGCCAAGACAAAGTCGCTGCGTTAGGTATGCGCGTTCTCGGCAATCCGCTGGGAAGCGATCCGCGCATTGTTTCTGGTGAATCTGGTGCCGTAGGGCTGGGCGTCTTGGCCGCCGTTCACCACCATCCAAAACGTGAAGAGCTGATGCAACAACTGGGTTTAAATCATGATTCCGTTGTGTTGCTTATTAGCACGGAAGGCGATACCGACGTTAAACATTACCGAGAAGTCGTTTGGGAAGGGAAACATCCCGCCTGTAGCTGAAAGCGATGAAATTAACGACTTTTTGACCTTTATTTTCTCGCCGTAAGCGAGCTAACACATTGGAGTTTAAGAAAATGGCTAAGCAAGTTCCTTTCGAAATGGTGTTGGAAAAAGCGTATCAGTACAAAGATGAAATGACCCGCTTTCTGCGCGATATGATCGCTATCCCAAGTGAAAGCTGCGATGAAAAACTGGTTGTACAGTGCATTAAAAAAGAGATGGAAAAAGTCGGTTTCGATAAAGTAGAAATTGACCCAATGGGTAATATTTTAGGGTATATCGGCCATGGGCCGCATCTGATTGCAATGGATGCCCATATCGATACCGTTGGGATTGGTAATATTAAAAACTGGAACTTCGATCCTTATCAGGGGATGGAAGATGATGAGCTGATCGGTGGACGTGGTGCATCGGATCAGGAAGGCGGCATGGCATCGATGGTTTATGCCGGTAAGATCATTAAAGATCTGGGGCTGGAAGATCAATACACGCTGCTGGTGACCGGGACTGTGCAAGAAGAAGACTGTGATGGCCTATGCTGGCAGTACATTATCGAGCAATCCAAAATTCGCCCTGAATTTGTTGTTAGTACTGAACCGACAGACTGCCAAATCTATCGCGGCCAGCGTGGACGCATGGAAATTCGCGTGGACGTGCAGGGCATCAGCTGCCACGGCTCGGCGCCAGAACGCGGCGATAACGCCATTTTCAAAATGGGCCCAATTCTTAACGAATTAAAAGAACTGTCTAACCATTTAGGTAACGATGATTTCTTGGGTAAAGGGACGTTAACCGTATCTGAAATTTTCTTCACTTCACCAAGCCGTTGTGCCGTTGCCGATAGCTGCGCAGTCTCCATCGACCGCCGCTTGACCTGGGGTGAAACATGGGAAGGGGCACTGGACGAGATCCGTGCGCTGCCAGCGGTGAAAGCGGCAAACGCCGTGGTATCAATGTACAACTATGAACGACCTTCTTACACTGGCTTGGTATATCCAACCGAGTGCTACTTCCCAACATGGAAAGTGGAAGAAGACCACATCACGGTGAAAACCCTGAGCAAAGCCTACGAAGGGCTGTTTAACAAAAAACCGGTTGTAGATAAGTGGACCTTCTCGACAAATGGCGTTTCTATCATGGGTCGTCATGGCATTCCAGTTATCGGTTTTGGTCCAGGCAAAGAGCCAGAAGCGCATGCGCCAAATGAAAAAACTTGGAAAGATCATTTGGTGACCTGTGCTGCCATGTACGCTGCTATCCCTCTGTCTTACCTTGATGAACTGAAAAAATAATTAGCGTTTATTGCGTAACCCACTCCCGCCGAAATTTGGCTGGAGTGGTTTTTTCAGTATGGCATTCAAGGAAACTGCTTCAATGAAAAAGCTGATTAAAAATGGCGTAGTCGTTAGCGAAAACGGTGAAGTTCGTCAGGATCTGCTGATTGAGAACGGGATGATTGCACGCGTGGCAGCACACATCTCCGACGATGAGGCTGAAGAGGTGATCGATGCTAATGGGTGCTACGTGATGCCCGGAGGAATTGATGTTCATACGCATTTTAATATCGATGTTGGAATAGCCCGTAGCTGTGATGATTTTTTTACCGGCACACGCGCAGCAGCCTGCGGCGGTACAACAACCATTATTGACCATATGGGCTTTGGGCCAGCGGGATGCAATTTGCATCACCAGCTAAACGCTTATCATCAATATGCGGCGGGAAAAGCCGTGGTGGATTATAGCTTTCACGGGGTGATCCAGCATATTGATGACGACATTCTTAATGAAATGTCATCCATGGTGCATGAAGAAGGGATTAGCAGTTTTAAGCTCTATCTGACGTACAACTACAAGCTAGGCGATGCCGATGTGCTGCGCGCTTTGCAGCAGCTACATAAGGTCGGCGCGTTGGCGACGGTGCATCCTGAAAATGACGCTGCGATTGCGTTGCGGCGCGAGCAGTTTATCTCCGAAGGCAAAACGGCGGCGATGTACCATGCATTGAGCCGCCCGCTTGAGTGCGAAGCTGAGGCCATTAGCCGAATGATTAATCTAGCCCAGCTCGCGGGAAATGCATCGCTGTATATCGTCCATCTCTCCAACGGATTGGGGCTGGACTATTTACGATTGGCGCGAGAAAGGCACCAGCCTGTTTGGGTGGAAACCTGCCCGCAATATTTGCTGCTAGATGAACGTAGCTATCAACGGGAAGATGCGCTGAAGTTTATTCTCAGCCCTCCGCTACGTAACCATCGAGAGCTGGACAAATTGTGGTGCGGTATTGCTGACGGCGCTATTGATACGGTTGCGACCGACCACTGCACGTTCCCTTATCAACAACGCATTACGATGTCGGACGGGAATTTTACCCGCTGCCCAAACGGCTTGCCCGGTGTTGAGAACCGTATGCAACTGTTGTTCTCTGAGGGGGTGATGACAGGCCGAATTTCGCCAGCGCGTTTTGTGCAGCTAACCAGTACCAATCCTGCTCGCCTGTTTGGCTTGTGGCCTCAGAAAGGCAATCTCTCTGTGGGGGCTGATGCTGATGTCATCATTATCGACCCACAGAAAAACGTCACCATCGAACACGCTCACCTCCATGATAATGCTGATTATTCACCCTATGAAGGCTATCGCTGCCAAGGTGAAATTATCACCACGCTTTGCCGGGGTGAATGCGTATATCAAGACAAAAAATTTACCGGGCAGGCTGGCTTTGGTCGCTTTATTCACCGTCAGCCTTTTGCTCAATCCACCATTATTTAAGCGTTTAACTTACGTCACCAATATTTGCGAGGGATAGGATGAAAAAGAAAATTGTGCTTGCGCTGGGCGGCAATGCGTTAGGTGAAGGACTCGCCGAGCAAATGCAGGCGGTGAAATCGACGGCGAAAGCGATTGTGGATTTGATTGCCCATGGTCATCAAGTGGTGGTGACGCACGGCAATGGCCCACAGGTGGGAATGATCAATCAGGCTTTTGAAGCCGCGGCGAAAACGGAAGCGCATACGCCAATGCTGCCCATGTCGGTTTGTGTCGCGCTTAGTCAGGGCTACATTGGCTACGATCTGCAAAATGCGCTGCGTGAAGAACTGCTCGACCGTGGATTACATACGCCGGTTGCCACGATTATTACGCAGGTCATCGTTGATGCCAAAGATCCCGCTTTCGCTAACCCAACGAAGCCAATAGGCTCTTTCTTCTCACAGGAAGAAGCAAAACTGCTGACGCAAAATGGCTACACCATGAAGGAGGATTCAGGTCGTGGCTATCGCCGGGTGGTAGCTTCGCCAAAACCGGTTGATATCGTTGAGAAAGAAACCGTGGCCGCGATGCTGAATGCGGGACAAGTGGTGATTACGGTTGGCGGTGGCGGTATTCCTGTTCTGCGTGAAGGCAATCACTTACGCGGCGCGGGCGCGGTTATCGATAAAGATTGGGCGAGCGCCAAACTGGCTGAAATGATTGATGCAGATATGCTGATTATTTTAACCGCGGTTGAAAAAGTGGCGATTAACTTTGGTAAGCCCAATGAGCAATGGCTTGATCAACTGAGTATCGCCGATGCTCAGCGTTTCATTGAAGAGGGACATTTTGCCAAGGGTTCGATGTTGCCTAAGGTCGAAGCTGCGGTTTCATTTGCAGAGTCTCGCCCTGGTCGCCAAGCTCTGATTACCGTGTTGAGTAAAGCCCAGCAAGGCATTGAGGGAAAAACCGGAACGGTGATTTCTCATTAAATTGTGAAGTAGTGAGCTCGCTCCATTTTCTTTTCTTGATGCCTTACCAGACTAAAGAAAAGAGATGGAGCGAGCGAATAAGTCATTTAGAAAGAAGAAGTTAGTGTTTTCGATCCAGTTTCATCATGGCTTCCAGAACCGCACCACCAATGGCGCGCGCCTTATCTGAAACTGTGGTGTAGTCAGCCTCAGCACCGCGCGGATCGATATCGCCAATTTTAAATCCGGCACTCACCTCTAATCCTTCACTCAATAAACCGCGCACCATTCCTGACAGCGGAGCAAACACCGGTGTTTCTCCAATATGCCCCATCACATCGCCTTCTTTGACTAAGTCACCCAGCGCAACGCAGCAATGCATGATGCCAGAGGCTGGGGCTCGAATAACACGGCGCGTGGTGTGACCGGCAATATTGCCTGGGATACCCGTATTGGGTTGGGTGTAACCTTGATAGATGACGCGGCCAAGATAGTGTCCGCGATTGGTTTCAATGACGGCGTCGCAGTCATGTCCGGCATTAAATCCGGGGCCCAGAGCGACAGTCACCGGCGCCATATCTTTGTGGGTGCCTAAGTTCTGTTTCGCCAAAATGGCATCCACTAAAAAACGCGGTTTGAGTTCGCTGAGATAGCTGGCTTGTTCATCAACAAGCACGGGAATTTCAGCGCGATCAAGTATGCTGAAAGCCTCGTCGATGCTGCTCGCTTTTCTTGCCGTTACGCCTTCAACCGTCATTTCGTTATCGAAAATAGCCTGAGCAAACGCGACGGTTCGGCGGATGACGGTGGGCTTAGCAATGTCTAACATGATGACATGAAAACCTGCATGATAAAGCCGTAACGCGACGCCGGTGGCAATATCGCCAGACCCGCGAATGACGACGAGTTTGTCGCGCTTCAATCTCACATCATCCTGTTTTAACCCACCGGCAGCATGGTTTTTTATCTGTAAAACTTCAGCCATGATGCTGACGGCAATCTCTTCCGGCGTTTCTGCTCCGATGTTGTAGCCAATCGGGGCGTGCAGCCGTTCAAGATGTTCTTGCGTGATGCCCTGCTGACGTAAAGCCTGTGTGAACGTTTGCACTTTTCTGCGGCTTGCGAGCAGGCCGAGATAGCTAACGGGTTTTTCAATTAAGACATCAAGGGCTTCTTTGTCTTGGTTGTTGGTTGCAATGATGACGAAGTTTTCTTTTTCGATATTTAGTTTTTCAATGGCCGCGCTGAAGGTCTCTGCATGAACCAGCGTAGTGCCCGCAGGAAACAGTGAAGGATCAAGGCTGGAAGCGTAGGTATCAGCAACGTGCAAATCAAAACCGAGCAAGGCTGCGGCCTGAGCAATTGCGCGGTTAACATGGCCTGCACCAATTAAAACTAAGCGAGGGCGCAAACCATGCACGTCAATGTAAACCGACATAGCCCCACCGCAGTCAGAACCAACGGCATCTTGGCCGTTACGCGCCATGCGCCCATGAAAAACACGTGCTTTGCGTTCAGCTAAGGCTTCGAGTGCCTGATCGATGACCAAGCGCTCAACCATGCCGCCGCCGATAGTGCCAACGATACTGCCATCGGCCAATACCAGCATTTGGCCTGAGTGACGCGGCGTTGATCCCCGACTCTCAATAATCTGTGCCAAAGCAAAGGGTTTGTTCTCTTCTTCCAGTCGTGCTGCTTGTGCAAAAATGTTCATAGCAACCTCAAGATCCCCGTAATTGTTCGTCAATTCCTTTATGTGGTTTGCGACTGACATAACTGGTGTGTAATCGGAGGTGACTCTTGAACTGCGCCAATCCAAATAGTGTTGAGCTCAGGCCGTGCCTTTAGCAGCGCAGTCAATGAACCCAATAGCGCATTATCAATCTGATAAAGTCGGTTAATAAACCAAACCCGTAACGCGTGCGGTGGGGTGCCTTTAAACATTCCATCCGGATGGGCGATGAATCGCTCAAATACCGAAATATTTAATCTATCTCCAGCTTTTATGCCGCAAAGATCGGCAAAAATCGGCCAACGATGGATTTGCTCAGGATCGGCAGGATTATTAATGACAAGACCTCCAGTCAGTGCAATGACACATTTACTGCTTTGGGGGATGCAAGGTTCATGCCCTGCTGGCGCTTTGAGTAATTGCTGATGAGCACCGTCAGCTTCAACTAAGATGACATCAAAGAGTTGAGCAGCTTGTAGCATGTCGGCCTGCTCAGGTGTAATGCCTGAAACTTTATGAGTGGCCGCGTTATATTCAGTGAATAGTGCTACGATCTTGGGAGTGGAGGATGATGCTTTTTGGTGGGTAAGCAGAGCATGCCAATCCTCTTTTTCAATGATAGTCTGGGCCTGTGACGGTTCAGGTCGGTACATATGCGTGGTGGTGGTGATTAATACGCTCAGGCCTTGCTGAGAAAATCGCTGGGCAAGCCAAAAAAGCGTACTGGTTTTACCACCGGCTCCAATGAGGCTTATCAGGTATGACTTATTATTTTTCACGCTTGAAAGTACATCATTAAATAGTACGTCTAGGTCAAAGTTCATAAGCATTCATTAAAGGTTATGCAGAGAGGGAATGATGAATCAGAAAAGAGGAAAACATCCGTACGCGAATATATCTCCGGTTGAGAATTTGAAACCGCGTGAAAATGTTGACTGTATCATTACCGCTGCGGGCCTTTCCTCTCGAATGGGGCAATGGAAAATGATGCTACCTTATAAAGAGGGAACAATTCTTGATTCAAGTATAGAAAATGCGAGGCAATTTTGTAGCCGTATTATATTAGTAGTTGGATATCGCGGTGATGAACTGTATGACCGTTATAATACTGCGAGTGATGTCACAGTTGTTGTAAATAATAATTACGTCAGCGGGCTATTCTCTTCCATACAGGCGGCAGGTCCGATCGTTAAAACAGATTATTGCTTTATCACTCACGGTGATATTCCTTGTTTGAACCGTGATATTTTCCATCAAGTTTGGCTTAAACGCGGGCCATACGCGTTGTTGCCCTGCCACCAAGGAACGCCGGGACACCCTGTTTTGCTGCCTCAAAACATTATAAAGCGAGCTTGCCAAGATGATGTGTCTGTATCATCAATGCGCGAGTTTTTACTCGCGGGGGAGTACCGCTATCTTAATATGCCGCAGCCGCAAACGATTATGGATATAGATACACCAGAGGCATATCAGCGCTTGCTAAAAATATAATCTATATGGTCGTGGGGTATTTTATTCCTTACTGGATATTTAGTAAGGAATAGATGTTTTAATTCGGTTTATCGATTGCGCTCTCATTTTTCAAAGTAACGCTTATTATTTTTTATCAAACTGATACCGTATTATTCTAATTTGATAATTTATTCCTGAGTTAGATAATTGGCTAATTATGTGTTACTGCCGCATTGATTTATATTCTCATTTGTTTAGTGAGCAATTTCACAAATAAAAATCACTATTCGAGTTGGCTCACGGAATTAGCTTTTTTCTTATGGCTAGAAAACCTTTGGCTCGATTGTTGCTCCCATATCTCCTATCCGTAGAGGATTGAGAATCCTCTGCCATTTTACATTTGAGCATGTCGCAGCAAGGAGATAGTCATGGGAGATATTATGCGCCCCGTTCCTTTCAAGGAACTTTTGACGCGTGTTTTCGACGAGTATAACGAAAGCCACTCAATCTTCGGGATACCGGAACAGCAGTTCTATCGCAAAGATAACGACCGACTTATCAAGGTATTTGGCGAAACCTGTGAAACGCCTATGGGGCCAGCCGCAGGGCCGCATACACAGCTTGCGCAAAATATCATTGTGTCTTGGTTGACCGGTGGGCGCTTTATTGAGTTGAAAACGGTGCAAATTCTTGACCGCTTAGAATTAGACAAACCGTGTATCGATGCTGAAGACGAATGCTTTAACACCGAATGGTCAACGGAATTCACGCTGCAAAAAGCCCATGACGAATATCTGAAAGCCTGGTTTGTTTTGCATTTACTCGAAGCTCTTTTTGACCCTCGCACACAGGGTGAAGCTAAGTCATTCATCTTCAATATGAGCGTTGGCTATAACCTTGAAGGCATCAAGCAGCCCGCCATGCAGAACTTTATTCATAGCATGATGGATTCAGGCCAACATCCGAAATATGCCGAATATCAGTCTATCCTGTCTCATTTCATTCGCGAACAGTTTGAATCGCGTTCAGCTCAGCTCAGCCAACTACCACAGCAAATCCCCGCGCAAATGGTTCATGGGGTCACGCTCTCCACGATGCACGGTTGCCCACCTAATGAAATTGAGGCGATCTGCCGCTATATGCTGGAGGAAAAAGGGCTCAACACCTTTGTTAAATTGAACCCAACGCTGCTTGGCTACCCTCGCGTGCGTGAAATTCTCGACACCTGCGGCTTTGATTATATTGGCCTGAAAGAAGAGTCCTTTGAGCATGATTTGAAGCTAGAGCAGGCCATTTCTATGCTGCAAAGATTGACGGCTCTAGGCCAACAAAAGCAGCTTAGCTTCGGGGTGAAACTCACCAACACGCTCGGCACCATCAATCACAAAGGCGCGCTGCCGGGTGAAGAGATGTATATGTCTGGGCGTGCGCTGTTCCCACTGTCTATCAACGTGGCTGCCGTCTTATCACGTGCGTTCGACGGCAAGCTGCCAATCTCGTACTCCGGCGGTGCGAGCAAATTTAATATTCGCGATATCTTTGATACCGGCATTCGTCCTATCACGATGGCAACGGATTTACTCAAGCCGGGCGGGTACTTACGCCAGCTAGAGTGCATGCGTGAGCTGGATCAGTCTGATTCGTGGGGTATGACTAAAGTCGACGTTGAGCGTTTGGAAGCGCTGGCGAAGAAAGCCGTTAGCATGGAATACACCCAGAAACATTGGAAAGCGCAGGATCGTATTGATGCAGGCGGCCCATTGCCAATGACCGATTGCTATGTGGCACCGTGCGTCACCGCCTGTGCAATCAAGCAAGATATTCCTGAATATATTCGTTTGCTCGGTGAACAACGCTACGCCGATGCGTTAGAGCTGATTTATCAGCGCAATGCGCTGCCTGCCATCACCGGGCACATCTGCGATCATCAGTGCCAGTACAACTGTACTCGTATGGACTATGACAGCGCGCTAAACATTCGCGAGCTGAAAAAGGTGGCATTGGAAAAAGGCTGGGATGAATATCAGAAACGCTGGCATAAACCTGCGGGCTCTGGCTCTAAGCATCCGGTTGCGGTGCTAGGCGCAGGGCCAGCAGGACTCTCCGCAGGATATTTCTTGGCGCGAGCGGGCTATCAGGTCACTTTGTTTGAGCGTGAAGCCAACGCGGGTGGGGTGGTGAAAAACATTATTCCTCAGTTCCGTATTCCGGCTGAAACTATCCAGCATGATATCGATTTTGTTGCCGCACACGGGGTGAAGTTTGAGTTCGGCTGCGATCCTGCATTAACCGTCGATAAGCTTACCCAGCAAGGTTTCCGCTATGTCTTTATTGGGGTCGGCACCGATAAAAACAGCGGTGTGAAACTGGCGGGTGACAACCGCAATGTCTATAAATCGCTGCCGTTCCTGCGTAGCTATAACCGTGGCGATAAACTCTCTTTAGGCCGTCATGTGGCCGTTGTTGGCGCGGGGAATACCGCCATGGACTGCGCGCGTGCTGCGCTGAAGGTTCCCGGCGTAGAAGATGTGACCGTCATTTATCGTCGCACCTTAAATGAAATGCCAGCCTACCGCGAAGAGTATGAAGAAGCGGTTGAAGACGGCGTGAAGTTTATGTTCCTAACTAACCCAGAGCAGTTCGATGCCGACGGCACGCTCACTGCGCGGGTGATGGAGCTCGGCGAACCCGATGAGAAAGGTCGTCGTCGCCCAGTGGCCACGGATAAAACCATCAAACTACGCATGGACGCGCTGATTACCGCCATTGGTGAACAGGCCGACTGTGCGGCACTTAGCGCGATGGGTGTGCCATTAAATGCCGAGGGTTGGCCTGCGGTAAACGCAGAGACCGGTGAAACTCCACGTCCTAACGTGTTCTTAATTGGTGATGTGCAAAGTGGTCCATCCTCCATCGTTGCGGCTATCAGTACCGCTCGCCGTGCGACGGACGAAGTGCTCAAGCGTGAAAATATCCGTACTCATCACAGCGATAAGCAGTGGTCTAACGTCGATCCGGCGGAGATTTACCAGCGTAAAGGTGCGATCAGCGTGCTGATGGTGGATAAAGAAGAGCGTGAAGCCTTTGTGGCTCAGGAAGCACAGCGTTGCTTGGAGTGTAACTATATCTGCAGCAAGTGTGTCGACGTTTGCCCAAACCGCGCCAACGTGTCTATCGCCGTTCCCGGCTTCCACGATCGTTTCCAAACCCTGCATTTAGATGCTTACTGCAACGAGTGTGGCAACTGTGCGCAGTTCTGTCCGTGGCAGGGAAAACCTTACAAAGACAAAATTACCATCTACAGCCTGCCAGAAGATTTTACCAACAGCACCAACCCAGGATTCTTTGTCGATAACGATAACGTCAGCGTTCGACAAGGTAAGCAAATCTGGCATTTGCATATTGATAAACAAGGCCAGCTTGATGATGTTCCCCCTGAGCTGGAAGACATGTGCCGCATCATTAGCCATGTTCACAACCATCATCACTACCTGCTTGGCCGAGTGGAGGTTTAATTATGCTGATCCTAAAAAATGTGACGGCGGTTCAGTTCGAACCGGCTTGGGTACAACACGGTATTGATATTGCGATTGAAGGCTCGCTTATCAAAGAGGTAGGCAGCCAGCTGGTTGCCAAATATCCGCAGGCAGATGTGAAAGATATGCAGGGTAAATGGGTTATGCCGGGCATTGTCTGCGCGCATAACCACTTCTACTCCGGATTATCGCGCGGGATTATGGCCAATATTGCGCCTAGCCCTGATTTTATCTCCACGTTGAAAAATCTGTGGTGGCGCTTGGATCGCGCCTTAGATGAGGAGTCGCTGTATTACAGTGGGCTAATTTGTTCGCTGGAAGCCATCAAAAGCGGCTGTACCGCTGTTATCGATCACCATGCTTCGCCTAACTACATCGCGGGGTCATTAAATACGCTGCGTAAGGGGTTTATTAAAGCAGGGCTGCGCGGTATGACCTGTTTTGAAACCACCGATCGTAACGGTGGCAATAAAGAGCTTCAGGCGGGTGTGGAAGAGAACATTGCCTTTGCCCGGTTGATTGATAACGCGAAAAAGCAGGGGAGTGAGCCCTATTTGGTGGAGGCACATATTGGTGCTCATGCGCCTTTCACCGTGTCGGATGCGGGTCTGGATATGCTGCGTGAAGCGATCAAAGCCACGGGGCGAGGCCTGCATATTCACGCGGCGGAAGACAGTTATGACGTATCTCACAGCCACGATAAATATGGCAAGGATCTGATTGTACGCTTGGCGGAGCACGATCTGATCGACGCCAAAACGCTGGTGGCGCACGGTCTGTATCTCTCTGAGGCCGATATTCAGATCATCAACCGACAGGATGCGTTCTTGGTGCATAACGCCCGTTCCAATATGAACAATCACGTTGGCTATAACCATCGCATTGGCGAATACCAGAATGTGGCCTTGGGAACGGACGGCATAGGCTCAGATATGTTTGAAGAGCTGAAATTCGCCTTCTTTAAACACCGTGATGCCGGAGGTCCAATGTGGCCAGACAGTTTCACGCGTTTCTTATGGAATGGTAATCGCTTACTGGAACGCAACTTCGGCGCTCAATTCGGTTGCTTAGCCGCAGGCTACAAAGCCGATCTTACCGTGTGTGATTATCCAGAGCCAACGCCGCTAGCGGCCCAAAATATTGGCGGACATCTCGCGTTTGGTATGGGCTCAGGCAGCGTCCGAAGTGTGATGGTTGAAGGACGCTTCGTTTATGAAAACGGTCAATTCCCATTTGATGTAACGCCAATTTATGCCGAAGCCAGCAAGGTGGCGGCACGGTTATGGAAGCGGATGGATGACTTAGCATAACTGTTATACCGCCCCTTATTAGGGGCGGTTTGTCCTTCTAGGGGCAAATAACAAGAGGATGAAAAATGATTGAGCAATTTTTCTGGCCAGAATCCGTTAAGCAGGCACTTGAACTCAAGCGCCAGTTTCAGGATGAGGCGGTCTATTTTGGCGGAGGTAGCAAGTTAAATGCGACGCCGACCAAAACGACAAAGAAGTTTGGTATCGCTTTATCAAAGCTCGGACTTGATAAGGTGAGTTTGCAGCAGGGAAAACTACACATTGGTTCTCAGGCAACGCTACAGCGGCTGATTGATACCCCGCTGATCCCCGACGCGCTGCGTCATGCTCTGGGGTTTATCTACTCTCGCCATCTCCGTAATCAGGCCACCTTTGCGGGCGAAATTGTCGCCAAGCAGAAAGAGCGCGTTCTACTTCCCGTGCTGTTAGTGCTTGATGCGCAGGTGGTAACGGCTACAGGTGAAACGCTCAATCTAGAAGAGTATCTGGATAACGATCGTGACGATCTTCTGCTAGAGGTGATCCTCCCCGATCCATACCAAAACTGTTCAACGCGTAAGATCGCACGCTCTGCGGCAGGCTTGGCCGTGATAACCGCGGCGGTAGCAACCGGCTCCCATGGTGAAATGAAAATTGCGCTAGATGGTGTGTCTGAACGAGCAATACGACTGCGTGACGTGGAGTCTCGTGGCCTAAGTGATGACGAACTAGAGAAGGCCGTGAGCGATGCCATTTCCCCACGTGCTGATATCGGAGGCAGCGAAGCATACAAACGCTATATCGCGGGTGTTGTCGTTGCAGAACTGTTGGCTGACTGTCAGCAGATGAGTGAGGAAAAGTGATATGAATATTCGCTTTACGCTAAATGGTACCCCTTGCACGTTGTCATGTGAGGCGGGGGATAACGTGCAGAAAGTCTTGTTTAATCTAGGCCTGCATTCTGTACGTAACAGTGACGATGGGTTTGGATTTGCGGGTTCAGACGCCATTATTTTCGACGGTGTGGTGGTTAACGCTTCACTGTTGATCGCAGCCCAACTTGAGGGGTCTGTGGTACGCACCGCAGAATCACTGGGCACGTGGAATCAACTTAGCCCAGTACAACAGGCTATGGTGGATGTGGGGATTGTGCAATCAGGCTATAACGATCCTGCCGCAGCGTTAATCCTTACCGAGCTGCTTGAGCGCATTCCGTCGCCAACGCGAGCTCAGATCGATGATGCATTATCGGGATTATTTAGCCGCGATGCGGGCTATCAGCAGTTTTATCAGGTGGTTGAATTAGCCCAGGCTCGTATGGCCGATCCTTTCTGCCAGCAGGAGATCGCGCCGGAGTTTCGCGATGATTTACAGGTGGTGGGCAAGCTGTGCCCAAAGGTCGATTCTGCCAAAATGGTGCAGGCTAAACCTTGCTATGTTGAAGATCGCGTCCCTGCCAATGCCTGTATTATCAAGATGCTGCGCAGCCCGCATCCGCACGCGCTGATTACGCATTTAGATGTGAGCAAGGCGGAAGCATTGCCGGGCGTAGTACATGTGATTACGCATTTGAACTGCCCTGATATTTATTACACGCCGGGTGGACAAAGCGCGCCTGAGCCTTCTCCGCTCGATCGCCGTATGTTTGGTAAGAAGATGCGCCATGTGGGCGATCGTGTGGCTGCGGTCGTGGCTGAAAGCGAAGAGATTGCGTTGGCGGCATTAGCGTTGATAGACGTCAGTTTTGAAGTATTGAAACCGGTCATGTCGATTGATGAGGCAATGGCCGACGGTGCTCCGCTTGTTCATGATGAACCTATTGTTTATGTGAACGGCGCACCGGCTGACCTTGAGGTGCAGAATCGGGGCTCGGCGACGCGGGGCGAGCACATGATTATCAACTTCCCGATTGGTGCAAAACCACATAGCAATATTGCCGCTGGCGTTCACGGCCGTATTGGGGATGTTGAAAAGGGATTCGCTCAGGCGGATGTCGTGATTGAACGCACGTATGAATCGACCCAAGCTCAGCAGTGCCCGACGGAAACTCATGTCTGTTTCACCTATATGGACGGTGAGCGGTTGGTGATCCACGCATCTACGCAGGTACCGTGGCATGTTCGTCGTCAGGTAGCACGCTTGGTTGGGCTGAAACAAAATAAAGTCCACGTTATCAAAGAGCGTGTGGGTGGTGGATTTGGCTCTAAGCAGGACATTCTGTTAGAGGAAGTCTGTGCATGGGCAACCTGTGTGACGGGGCGCCCAGTCTATTTTCATTACACTCGCGAAGAAGAATTTATCAGTAACACCACGCGACACGTTGCCAAAGTGAAGGTGAAAATTGGGGCAACGAAGGAAGGGAAGCTTACCGCCATTGATATGGATTTCCGTGCCAACACCGGCCCTTATGGCAACCATTCTTTAACGGTTCCCAGCAATGGTCCCGCGCTTTCATTGCCCCTCTATCCTTGCGACAACGTCAATTTCCAAGTGACGACGTACTACAGCAATATCTGCCCAACCGGTGCTTACCAAGGCTATGGTGCGCCGAAAGGAAACTTTGCGCTAACCATGGCGCTGGCCGAGTTAGCTGAACAGCTCGATATCGATCTGCTGGATATGATTGAACTCAACCGCGTCATCGAAGGGCAAGAGCTGAAAATACTGGGCGCGATTGGCGAAGGTAAAATGCCAACGTCGGTACCCACCGCAGCGAGCTGTGCGTTAGAACCGATTTTGCGTAAAGGACGCGAGCTGATGAATTGGGGAGCCAATAAGGCACCACAGGGAGATTGGCGAATTGGGCAAGGCGTGGCGATTATCATGCAGAAATCCGGCATTCCAGATATCGACCAAGCAAACTGCATGGTGAAGCTGGAATCTGACGGCACGATTATCGTTCATTCTGGCGGCGCAGACATCGGTACGGGATTGGATACGGTTGTCACTAAACTTACCGCAGAAGTGTTGTGTTGTTCACTGGCTGATGTGCATGTTATTTCGGGTGACACCGATCATGCGCTCTTTGATAAGGGGGCTTATGCGTCCTCAGGTACGTGTTTCTCCGGCAACGCTGCCAAGAAAGCGGCTGAAAATCTGAAAGAAAAAATCCGTTTCCACGGAGCCCAGATGTTGGGTGAACCTATCGACGACGTGGTGATCGTCCACCCAAGCATCGTGCGGGGTAAACAGGGCGAAGTGAGCTTTGCTGAGATTGCACATAAAGCGGAAACGGGGACGGGCTTTGGTACGCTGGTTGCTACCGCGTGTTATATCACGCCTGATTTTGCTTTCCCGTTTGGCGCGAACTTTGCCGAGGTTGCGGTCAATGTGCGAACCGGTGAGATTCGGCTCGATAAGTTCTATGCATTGCTCGACTGCGGTACGCCGGTTAATCCAGAACTGGCGTTAGGGCAAATCTATGGCGCCTCTATGCGTGCCATCGGACACAGCCTGACAGAAAAGCTGTTTTACGATGAAAACGGTAGCCCAATAACGCGCGATCTACAGACCTACGGGGCACCCAAAATTGGTGATATCCCACGAGATTTCCGCGCATTTCTGGTGCCCAGCGACGATAGGGTTGGCCCATTCGGCGCCAAATCCATTTCTGAAATCGGCGTCAACGGCGCAGCGCCTGCAATAGCGACGGCGATTCACGACGCCTGCGGTGTTTGGCTACGCGAGTGGCACTTTACACCGGAAAAAATCCTCCGAGGACTGAATAAACTCGAGGCGTAAGCGTAATAAGGCGCGGGGAGAGCATTCCCGCGCCTCTACGATTCAATAGTTAACTAAGCATGAGCTTAAGTCTGGATTCACTTTAATCTGGGCAGGGTTTCTGCATGGTTTTTCCCGCATTTATTGAATCAGATATTCAATTTCTCACTGGAGTAGAAAATGTCTGATGTACAGCAAGTTGCAGATAAAACCTTTAAAAATGAGTCCTTATATTCTGGGGATTCAGAGCTTATTTACCATCTTGATGATAAACCGCCGTTGCATGAAATGTTGATCGGCGCGGTGACGCATCTTCTCGCCATTTTCGTCCCCATGGTTGCTCCTGCGCTGATTGTCGGCACTGCACTAGGGCTATCTTCAGAGGTCACCGCCTATTTAGTTTCTATGGCGATGATTGCCTCGGGGATTGGTACGTTCATCCAGGTAAATCGATTTGGTCGCGTTGGCTCAGGGTTACTCTCCATTCAGTCGGTCAATTTTTCGTTCGTGACCGTCATGATTGCGCTGGGTGGTTCAATGAAAAAAGACGGGCTCGACGAACAGGCGATTATCTCCGCTCTACTCGGTGTGGCCTTTGTCGGTGCTTTCCTGGTTGTTGCCTCGTCACAGGTTCTTCCTTATCTCAAACGCGTGATCACGCCCACCGTGAGCGGCGTTGTGGTTCTGATGATTGGTCTTAGCCTGATCAAAGTCGGCATTATTGATTTTGGCGGAGGTTTACCCGCCAAAGGCGATGGCTCCTTTGGCAGCTATCAAAATCTCGGTCTGGGATTTCTGGTGCTGTGCGTGGTGATTGGCTTCAACTGCTGCCAGAACGCGCTGTTGCGGATGGGGGGGATCGCCATTGGCTTAATCGTGGGATATGTCTGTGCGTTATTTATGGGTATTGTTGATTTCTCGCCTCTAAAAGATCTGCCGATTATCACCATTCCTCAGCCGTTTAAATATGGTTTCTCGTTTGATTTTCATGCCTTTTTGGTTGCCGCTACCATCTATCTTTTAAGCATTTTGGAAGCGGTGGGCAGCATCACCGCAACGGCGATTATTTCCGAACGGCCAATTGTGGGTGAGGAATACGACCGACGATTATCCGGAGGTGTGCTGGCAGATGGTTTGGTTTCGGTGATTGCCTGTGCATTGGGCTCCCTGCCGCTGACCACGTTTGCGCAAAACAACGGCGTGATCCAAATGACCGGCGTGGCCTCTCGTCACGTGGGGAAATACATCGCGGCGATATTGGTGATCCTTGGGCTGTTTCCCGTTATTGGGCGTTTCTTTACCACTATCCCCGCGCCTATTTTAGGCGGCGCAATGACACTGATGTTTTCGATGATTGCCCTCGCCGGGATAAAAATCATTCTGTGTGGCGGTATGGATCGGCGTGAAACTCTGATTGTGGCAACTGCGCTGGGGATTGGGCTGGGTGTTTCCTACGATCCGCAAATCTTCCGTGTTCTTCCTGATTCTATTTATGTGCTGTTTGAAAACCCTATCTGTGCGGGTGGCGTAACCGCCATCATTCTTAACCTGCTGATCCCTAGAGTGAATAAGCGTGGTCAAGAAGATGAGTTGGAAGAACTGATTAAGCCCGTGACTGAGAATTTTACTCAAGCGAAGTAGTCGTTCATCACACTGACATGTTTATGGAGAAAACATCATGTCTGGACAACATTCTTTGAAAGCGATACGCGGTAATTTTTTAGATATCGTCAAAACAGTAGAGCAGCCTGAGGAAATTGAATCTCATCTGCGTTTTATTGAAGACGGCTTAATGCTGCTCCGCAGTGGGAAAGTTGAGTGGTTTGGCACATGGCAGGAAGGTAAGCATCTCATTCCAGAAGGTATCCGCGTACGTGACTACAGCGGAAAAATGATCGTGCCCGGTTTTGTGGATACCCATATTCACTATCCGCAAAGCGAAATGGTGGGGGCCTATGGTGAACAGTTGCTGGAATGGCTGAATAAACACACGTTTCCCGCCGAGCGGCGTTACAACGACATTGAATACGCGCGCGAAATGTCAGCTTTCTTTATCAAGCAGCTATTGCGCAACGGCACCACCACGGCGCTGGTATTTGGCACCGTTCACCCCGAATCGGTTGATGCGCTGTTTGAGGCCGCGCATAACATCAATATGCGAATGATTGCGGGCAAAGTGATGATGGATCGCAATGCCCCTGATTATTTGCTCGATACGGCGGAAAGCAGCTATAGCCAAAGCAAAGCGCTGATCGAACGCTGGCATCATAACGGACGTTTGCTCTATGCCATTACGCCGCGCTTTGCCCCAACGTCAACGCCAGAACAGCTGGCAATGGCGCAGCGGCTGCGTGAAGAGTATCCCGACACGTATCTACATACCCATCTTTGTGAAAATAAAGACGAAATTGAGTGGGTTAAAGCTCTGTATCCCGAACGAAAGGGCTACTTAGACGTTTATCATCACTATGGGTTAACCGGTAAAAATAGCGTTTTTGCGCACTGCGTACATTTAGAAGAGTCCGAGTGGGACTGTTTGCGCGACACCGGCTCGTCGATCGCGTTTTGTCCAACGTCGAATTTGTATCTCGGCAGCGGTTTGTTCAACCTGAGAAAAGCGTGGCATAAGCAGATTAAAGTCGGCATGGGAACGGATATCGGCGCTGGAACCACCTTCAATATGCTGCAAACGCTGAATGAGGCGTACAAAGTGATGCAGCTTCAAGGGTGGCGAATGTCGGCCTATGAAGCGTTTTATCTGGCGACCCTAGGCGGTGCCAAAGCATTAGGGCTTGATGGCATCATCGGTAATTTCAATGTCGGCAAAGAGGCTGACTTTGTGGTTTTAGAGCCAACGGCAACGCCGTTACAGCAGCTTCGTTACGATAACTCTGTGACTCTCATGGACAAATTATTCGTGATGATGACGCTTGGCGATGACCGTTCGATCTACAGAACCTACGTGGATGGACAATTAGTGTACGAACGCACCTAAAATGTCGATATCTTTAGTTGAAATGACGGTTTATAGGCCAGATAATCGTTTGCCTTAAATAACCGTCCCATTTTTATGACTGATGTGCTTGATGGGGTAATCGTTTGCTTTGTGGTTTCGTAGCAAGTTATAGATACCGCAAATGGATATCGCAAAGTTACGGTAATAAGAAAAACGCAGGTTCAGGCGTTAGCAATCTTGAACAACATTATTGTCATCATGCGCAATGTTAAAACACTCAGAGGACATCAATATGTCTAGCAATTCATCTCAAGAAGGGTCAGCGGGTAAATCGGGCGGTTCGCTTGACGCTTACTTTAAAATTTCGGCTCGTGGCAGCAGCGTTCGCCAAGAAGTGTTGGCGGGGGTGACTACTTTTCTTGCCATGGTGTATTCCGTTATCGTTGTGCCGAGCATGTTGGGTAAGGCGGGATTCCCCCCTGGAGCCGTGTTCGTTGCAACGTGTTTAGTGGCGGCTTTTGGTTCCTTGCTGATGGGGCTGTGGGCGAATCTGCCAATGGCCATCGGGTGTGCGATTTCCCTGACGGCGTTTACCGCGTTTAGTTTGGTGCTCGGGCAGCACATCAGTATTCCAGTGGCTTTAGGCGCTGTATTCTTGATGGGCGTTCTGTTTACCCTGATTTCGGTCACGGGGATCCGTTCGTGGATATTACATAACCTGCCGATGGGGATTGCTCACGGAACGGGGATTGGTATTGGGCTATTCCTGCTATTGATTGCCGCAAATGGCGTGGGCTTAGTGATTAAAAACCCACTTGAAGGGCTGCCGGTGGCGCTGGGGGCATTCACTTCTTTCCCTGTGATGATGTCCTTGCTAGGGCTTGCCATTATCTTCGGCTTGGAAAAGCTAAAAGTTCCAGGCGGAATTTTGCTGGTGATCATTGGTATTTCAATCGTCGGGCTGATTTTTGACCCAAGCGTGAAATATCAGGGACTGTTTGCATTGCCAAGCCTGTCTGCAGCCGATGGTTCATCGCTGATCTTTAGCCTCGATATCATGGGGGCATTGCAGCCAGTGGTACTGCCAAGCGTGCTGGCGTTAGTGATGACGGCAGTTTTTGATGCGACCGGTACGATCCGTGCGGTGGCTGGTCAGGCAAACCTGTTGGATAAAGACGGCCAAATCATCAGCGGTGGCAAGGCGTTAACCGCTGACTCCGTAAGCAGCATTGTTTCGAGTTTTGTGGGTGCTTCCCCTGCGGCCGTGTATATCGAATCTGCGGCGGGTACGGCAGCCGGTGGTAAAACCGGACTCACGGCTACCGTTGTTGGCGTGCTGTTCCTGCTGATTTTATTCCTGTCTCCGCTGTCTTATTTGGTTCCGGGATACGCAACGGCACCGGCGCTGATGTATGTTGGCCTGCTGATGCTGAGCAATGTTTCCAAGCTGGATTTCAATGACTTCGTTGATGCGATGTCTGGTTTGGTATGCGCGGTGTTTATCGTTCTGACCTGTAACATTGTGACCGGTATTATGCTGGGCTTCACCACTTTAGTGGTTGGCCGTATCTTCTCCAATGAGTGGCGCAAGCTGAATGTGGGCACGGTAATCATCGCGATTGCCTTGGTGGCATTTTATGCAGGCGGCTGGGCAATTTAAGTTTGCTGCGTGAAAACCGATAACGTTTATAAGAGCGCCTAAGGGCGCTCTTTGTTTTTATGTGATGACCGCTTGCGGTCGCTATCTTCAACAGAAATAATACCATTGGTTACTTTCAGGTAAATCTCAGCCTATTTGCACACTTTTTCCTTTAGGACAAAAATCATAAGGTGATATGTTTGAAAGGGTATTTATAAGCAAAACGCGGTTGTATTTTGTAGTGAGACTAAGGAAAGCATGGAAATCTTCTTTACTATTCTGATCCTGATCCTAGTGGTGTCTTTATCTGGGGTGGTAACGCGTATGTTGCCGTTCCAAATACCGTTGCCGCTGATGCAGATTGCTATCGGGGCTCTGCTGGCATGGCCGCATTTTGGCCTGCACGTCGATTTTGACCCTGAACTTTTCCTCGTACTGTTTATCCCTCCGCTGCTGTTTGCTGACGGGTGGAAAACGCCAACGCGAGAATTTTTACACCACGGGCGTGAGATCTTAGGTCTGGCGCTGGTGCTGGTGCTCATCACGGTGGTTGGCGTCGGGTATTTCCTGCACATCCTGTTGCCTGAAGTTCCTTTGGTGGCTGCGTTTGCTCTGGCCGCCGTGCTCTCGCCAACTGACGCCGTGGCGTTAGGTGGGATCGTGGGCAAAGGCCGCATCCCAAAAACCATTATGGGCGTGCTGGAAGGCGAAGCCCTGATGAACGATGCGTCTGGTCTGGTTGCGCTGAAGTTTGCTATCGCCGTTGCGATGGGCACGATGGTGTTCACCGTGGGCGGTGCGACGCTTGAGTTCCTTAAAGTCGCGATTGGTGGTCTGCTCGCCGGTGTTGCCGTGACATGGCTATACAGTAAATCGCTGCGCCTTATGAGCCGCTGGGCGGGCGATGATCCTGCCACGCAAATCGTATTCTTGATGCTGCTGCCGTTTGCCAGCTATCTGATTGCTGAACACGTGGGCGTTTCCGGTATTTTGGCCGCGGTTGCGGCGGGGATGACCATCAGCCAGTCGGGCGTGATTCGTAATGCACCATTGACGATGCGACTGCGCGCTAACAGCGTTTGGGCAATGCTCGAGTTTGTGTTTAACGGCATGGTCTTTATCATGTTGGGGCTGCAACTGCCGGGGATTTTGGAGAGTTCCATTATTCAGGCGGAGCGCGATCCTACCATCCAGACATGGTTCCTGTTCACTGACGTTGCGTTAGTGTACGGCGTGCTGCTGGTATTACGTTTCCTGTGGCTATGGTGCATGCGTCGCTTAAGTTTGCGCTTCATCAAACGTAATCCGCTTCAGTTCGCCAGCTACAGCCTGCGTGACCTGTGGATTGCGTCGTTTGCGGGTGTGCGCGGTGCAATTACCTTAGCCGGTGTGCTCTCTATCCCGCTGTTCTTGACCGATGGCACGCCGTTCCCTGGCCGATATCAGCTTGTGTTTATCGCCACCGGAGTGATTTTGTTCTCGCTTATCGTCGGGGTCGTTGCGCTACCATTGCTGCTGAAAGGCATGGAGGTCAACGATACGAATACCTATCGTGAAGAAGAGTCGATGGCCAAATCGGTGACGGCAGAAGTCGCGATTGAGAGCCTGAAGAAAATGCAGGAACGCTTGGAAGTTGATACCGAGGAAAATATCGATCCTCAGTTGCTGACAGAGGTGAGTTCGCGAGTGATAGGGAGCCTGCGTCGGCGCATTAGCACCAAGGAAAATGCCGAAGAGATGCGTAAGGTGGAAAACCTTGAACGTCGCTTCCGTTTAACCGCGCTACGCGCTGAGCGCGGCGAGCTTTACCATCTGCGTGCCACACAAAAAATCAGTAATGAAACGTTGCAGAAGCTGCTGCACGACCTTGATTTGCTGGAAGCGTTGCTGGTGGAGAAGAGTGGGTAGGGTATTTTAGGTTTACTTCTACTTATCGAAATACAACCCCCTCCCAGCCTCCCCCTTCGCAGGGGGAGGAGCCGCTCGAGAATCTTTCAATCAACGCTGAACGGTTCCCTCCCAGCCTCCCCTTCGCAGGGGGAGGAGTTGCTCGAGAATCTTTCGATCAACGCTGAACGGTTCCCTCCCCTGCTAAGGAGAGGGTTAGGGTGGGGTCATCTAATTACTTCAACGTTATCCACTCTGGATGCATCTCGCCGTTCGGCCAATATTCGCGGCAGCGCGCGATCCACGCCTGAGCACTGTGCGACAAGTACCTGCCCTCACACCAAATCAAACCTAGCTCCCACATCAGTTTTGGCTCTAACGGCAGCCAAAGTAGGGTCTTTGGATCGAGTCGTTGGCAGATAGGTTCTGGCAAAATCGCGATGCCTACGCCAGCCTGAACCATGGCGGCGAGAAAGTCCCACTGTCCGCTGCGAACCGCAATCTGTGGTGTCACGTTGTGGGCGGCAAAGGCCTGCATTAGCTGTTTGTAGAGCGCGAAATCTTCGTTGTAGATCAGAATGTTTTGCTCGGCGAGTTCGGGCATAGCAATGCTGGTGCGCGATAGCCACTCTTCGGTGCGAGGCACTAAAACGCATAGCGGGTGGCTGAACAGCGGCAGCGACGCGATGTCGCCGTCGGTATCACCGGAGAGTGCGGTCAGGGCAAGATCGAGTTCACCTGATAATACGGCCTGCTCAACGGTAAGCCCGCCAAACTCGGAAATAATCAGTTCGATTCCCGGATAGTTATGGCGGAATTCATTAATCAATCCGGCCATTTGGGTACCGACCATTGGAGGAATACCTAACTTAAGCTGGCCGCGTTTCACCGTGCTGATATCTTCTAGCTCTGCTCTTAATTGGCTAAATTGATCCAGTATGGCTAGGCCGCGTTGATAAACCGCTTGTCCACTGTCGGTAAGATGTAAACGGCGTCCTTCACGAATGAGCAGCGTACATCCCAGCTCATCTTCTAGATGGCGCAGCATTTTGCTGATGGTTGGCTGGGTAACAAACAGTTTTTCCGCCGCGCGGGTAAAGCTTTGTTGGCGTACCACTTCGACAAAATAGCGCAGCGTTCTGACGTCCATGGTGTCTCCATAAGAGCGTTTTGTTGATGGAATAACAAAGTATGCCAATTTGGCATAAAGGCAATAATATTAATTCATTTTATGCAGGTATTGTTTACTGCCTATACTGTGCGCTCATTCACACTTTTGCTCATTCTGAGGTTATCATGTCTCTGGCGTTGCGCTCTCGCGCACCGTTCGTCCTAAGCCGCTTACAGGTGCCTGTTCAGGTTGCTTTGTATGCCGCACTGTTTTTGGTTGCACAATGGGCAGTGGTTAGATTCCACCTTCCTCTTCCTGCCAATATCGTGGGTATGCTGATGTTGCTGGCGATGATCGTTTTGCGCGTTTTGCCTATCAAGTGGGTAAAGGCAGGGTCGCGTTGGTTATTGGCTGAAATGTTGCTGTTTTTTGTTCCTGCCGTGGTCGCGGTAGTGAATTACGCTTCGCTATTAATGGTAGAAGGTTGGCGAATTTTTGCCGTGATTGCGGTGAGTACCACACTTACGCTTGGTTTGACCGCGCTGGTAGTGGATCGGGTTTATCGTTTCGAGATTTATCTACAGCGTAAAAAGCAATCAGCCGCCTATAAGCGAGATCGCGCATGAGTAGTTTAAGTATCAGTGTGCTGTGCCTGTTGATGACGTTAGCGCTCTATTTTGCCAATAAGAAAATATACCGTCGCCTTCACACCATTTGGATGATGCCGCTGGTTTTAACGCCGCTGATCTTGGTGCTGTTTTTAGTGGTAACACATGTTTCCTATCAGGACTACATGGGAGAGAGCCATTGGCTGCTTTGGCTATTGGGCCCAGCCACCATCGCGTTTGCGGTGCCAGTTTATGAAAACATGACGGTCATTCGCCGCCACTGGATGTCATTGAGCGCAGGCGTGATTACGGCAACGGTCGTTGCGGTGAGCAGTTCGGTTTGGTTAGCTCGGTTGTTAACGCTGCCGGAGGAAGTTCAGCGCAGCTTAGCTGTGCGTTCAATTACCACGCCATTTGCGTTGGAAGCGGCTAAACAGCTAGGTGGGCAACCTGATTTAGTGGCGCTGTTTGTGGTGATTACCGGCGTTTTCGGTATGGCGGTTGGCGATATTTTATTCCTACGGTTGGCGGTGCGCAGCGGTATGGCGAAAGGAGCCGGATTAGGGGCTTCGTCGCATGGCGCGGGGACCGCGAAAGCCTATGAAATAGGGCAGACAGAAGGCGTGGTTTCAAGTTTAGTTATGATGTTAGCGGGGGTCGTGACCGTGGTTTTAGCCCCGCTGATCGGCCATGTGATGTGGTCATGAATTTTAATAATAAGCCTGTATAAAACAGCGCTATAGCTACAAGAGTTTGCCTCTGCCTAGCACCCGCACGGCAGAGGTTTTTTTTGCCCCATTTTCAGCGCTGTCGCTATTGGAACATTTTTTCCAAATACTGGCTGAGGTGCGCGCGCGAGGTAAAACCATGTGGAATACCAACGAACGCGGTCTCTACGGCATGGGGATCCTGAGGGAAACGCGTATAGGCTACGCTGCTACGTAGTGGTTCGGCGGGGTGCGCAAATTTAAGACTTTTCTGTCCGAGCGCTGGGTGGATTACCAGCGCGGTTCGGCCCATTCTGGCCTCACGGTTAACATAGACGTAATGATCGCCTTTGTGAAAACCATAGGCTTTATCGGTCACGTAATCTCTAATAAACCCAGTTCGTTCAAGTACCTGTGCGACTTCGTCAGGGCGTAAATACATGCTGACTCTCCCATTGTTCTCTCTTATAGGCACAGACCATAGCGGATTGAAAATGTGGGACAACCGGACTTTTCTGGAAGAGAGATCCTGCATGGCGCTCTGCGCAATGAGCATGATTAGCCCTGTTATGTGAAGCGTGACAAGAACATCACGGAGATACCTATCTACACTAAGTCCTGTTAATTCCATTCGGTAACCCTTCAATTTGTATAAGGAAACGAGCAAATGAAAAAAATAACTAAGGGCTTTTTCTCACTGAGCGCATTGGCGTTATTCATTCCGCTGGCGGCTCAGTCTGCGGATGTTTCTCCCGCCGCGCCTGAGGGTTACCAGCTAGAGCAAGTTCTCATTTTTAGCCGTCATGGTATTCGTGCACCGCTGGTGGGATATGGCGATATCTTGGCAGAATCGACGCCACACCAATGGCCAGTATGGAAAACGGAAGGGGGATTGCTGACGCCGAAAGGGGCTGAAGTAGAAACACTCTTTGGTAAATATATGCGCGATTGGCTTGCCCAAACCGGCATTTTGCCTGCGGGGGGTTGCCCAACCGACGGTGCCGTATTTGTTTATGCGAATAGCCTACCTCGCACCATTGATACCGCGAAAAGCTTTGTCAGCGGCGCATTTCCCGAGTGTTCACTCAAGGTGAATCATCAGGCCCAAATTGGCACCATGGACCCAACGTTTAACCCGATAATTACCGCGAAAGTCACTGATGAGTTCAAACAAAAAGCCGTCGAGTCGATTAACCAACATGCGGGACAGGGGGGGATTGACGGTCTTAACGAGCGCTTGAAACCTAACTATGCGGTACTTCAGCAGGTGATGGACTACGGGCAATCGAAAGTTTGCACCGAGAAAAAAACCTGCTCTATGGCTGAACAGCCAAATACGGTCAATATCGTTCAGGACAAAGAACCTGGGATTACGGGGCCGCTACGCTTAGGAACCGGCGCATCTGATGGGTTTATGCTGCAGTATTACGAAGGATATCCGCTGAAAGAGGTGGCTTGGGGACAAATCACCGATGAAAAACAGTGGCAGCAATTGGAAGAGATAAAGAATCTTTATCATGAAACCCTGTTTGGCTCGTCGGCAGTCGCCCAAAATGCGGCGGCACCTTTGATACGTTTTGTCAGCGCAGCGCTGGTGGGAACGCCAGATAACAACGCGCTGGCGGCAGACGCTCATAAAGCGAAGGTCGCAGTGCTGGTGGGGCATGATTCCAACATTGCGTCTTTATTAGCAGCCATGAAAACGGCCGAATATGAACTGCCTAAGCAATATGAGAAAACCCCAATCAGCGGGAAAATTGTTTTCCAACGTTGGCATGATAAAAACGACAATCGTGATTTGATGAAGATTGAATACGTATATCAGTCAACCGATCAAATCCGCAATGCTATGCCGTTATCATTGTCATCACCGGCTCAGCGTGTGGTTTTACAAATCGATGGTTGTAAAATTGATGCCAACGGTTTCTGCCCAATGGATGATTTTAAAACCGCGATAGCGAAAGACATTCAAGGACAGTAAAGATAATCTGCCTGAGCACGCGCATATTTTTTGTGCTCAGGCATAAAGCTTGTTTAGGGGGGGCTTCGCCTCTGAGGTCTGAGATACTTTGTCATCGCTATGATGTTCTGATACTTTGTCACGATAACTTGTTACTGGATACTCGCATGTTTACCCATATCGCCTTATCGACGCTGAATGGCTTGGAATTGATGGTATATAACTATGTCATCAAAAATAAAGATAAGGTGATGTATATGACTATCCGCGAGTTGGCGGATGAAGCGGATGTTTCCACCACCACCATATTACGCTTTTGCAAGAAAATGAATTGCAGCGGTTATTCTGAATTTCGTATTCGTTTTAAACTTTATCTTGAGCAAGAAGAGAAATTATTATTGACCTCCGGAGCGAGTGAAATAATGAGCTTCTTTAAAAGTATTCATAATGATGAGTTTGAAGAACTTATTACGCGCACGGCGGAACAAATTGCTGAGGCGGAAAGAATAATATTTGTTGGTGCTGGTACGTCCGGCACGCTAGGGAAATACGGTGCACGTTTTTTCTCTAACGTAGGCAAGTTTAGTAATTATATTGATGATCCCTATTATCCTATTAGTACGGATATGTATAAAAACGCGATTGCGATTATTTTATCCGTTTCTGGTGAAACTCCAGAGATATTAAAACTGGCGAGCCAGTTTAGCCTACATCACTGTAAAATCATCAGCATTACCAACAGTGAAACCTCCTCTTTAGCCCGCATGGCAGACTTCAATCTTTCCTATCATATGCCACAAATCCTGATTGCCAGTGAATATAATATCACCACTCAGGTTCCGGTGATTTATATGCTAGAGGCAATAGGAAAGAAGTTAGCAAAGAATATTTCTAGTTAATAATTGAGACATTGATCTGATAAAAAACAGCGTGTTTTCACGGTGTGACAAATCACATTTGCGTTTTTTTGTTATATCGTGACATTAATTAATTCTTTGCTACTATCCAAATTATAAATCATAAATATTCCCCTTCCGTTTATTAAAAGGGGTTTCTGTTCCTACAGAAGGACTCACTCTATGGCAATTAATTATGCGGACTCGGCCAAGGAAATTGTAAAATTAATTGGTAGCGATAATAATGTGATTAATGTCACACATTGTGCAACGCGTCTACGATTTGTATTAAAAGATAATTCGCAGGTAGATAAAGAAACCCTTAAGCGTGTTAAAGGCGTTATTACAGTTATTGAGTCTAGCGGGCAATTACAGGTAGTGATTGGGAATCATGTGGGTGATGCCTATCGAGAAGTGCTAAAGCTGATTCAGGTGGATGAAAATGCGGCCGTCAGCGCACCTAACGTCGGCATTGTTAGCCGCTTGATGGATATCATTTCCAGTATTTTTGCGCCTTTTCTCTACCCGCTTGCGGCATGTGGTGTTCTACAGGGGCTGATTTCGCTGTTTGCCGTTTTAGGCTGGATGGATCCTGCCAGCGGAACGTACCGTATCTTGAACTTCGTTTCATGGACCGGCTTTACTTTCCTGCCGGTGATGGTGGCTTACACCGCTGCGAAGAAATTTAACGTTAATCCATTTACTGCCGTGATTGCCGCCTGTGCGCTGGTTTGCCCTGACTACATGAGCATGCTGACAGCCAACAAGATCCTGCTGGTTAACTCAGCCGATCCGGCAATGCAGGAGCTGATGAAAGAAGCGGTGAATAATCCACAGATCGCCCGTGTGCTAACGGAAGTTGTGGGGATCCCGCTTAGCGCAGATCCACTGACGTTTTTAGGTATGCCTGTGGAGTATTTGAGCTACACCTCGGCGGTTATTCCGATCATTTTGATGGTGTGGATGATGTCGTATGTGCAGCGTTTCTTTGAACGAATTCTGCCGCTGGTGATCCGTAATCTGTTCACGCCGATGTTCTGTTTGGCGATTATTGTTCCTCTGACTCTGCTGGTATTTGGCCCGATTGGCAACATGATTGGCGGTGCCATCGGCGGGGTTTACAACACGCTTTATCACCTTAGTCCTGCGGTAGCCGGTTTTGTGGTTGGCGCGCTGTGGACACCGTTAGTTACCTTAGGCGTGCATTGGGGGATTACTCCTGTCACCGTCGGCAACTACGCGACTTTGGGCTACGACACCTTTACTGGCCTGCAAGCCTCCGCCGTGTTTGCCATGGCGGGCGCAGTTCTGGGCGTTTACCTGAAATCTAAAGATGCCGAGATGAAGCGCGTTGCGCTGTCTGCGGGGATGACGGGTCTGTTCGGGATTACTGAACCTGCAATTTATGGTGTGGCATTACGCTTAAAACGTCCGATGGTCTGTGCCTGCATGGCGGGTGCGGTCGGCGGTGCCATTGCCGGCTCCTTCAATGCGGTATCGTGGAGCTACTGTATCCCTGGGATTGCGGTGCTGCCGGTGTTCTTCAAAGAAGGGCATCTCCCTCAGTTCCTTGGTTTCGTCCTGTCGATAAGCGTGGCCTTTGTCCTCGGTGCCGTATTCACTTGGTTTGCCGGATTTAAAGAAGAAATTCCAGCAGCAGTGACAGATACCAAAGCAGCGGCGCAGCCTGAAGTCGCTTGATTACGTAACAAAATTCATTAAAGAAGAGAGCAACAGCATGAAACAACAACGGTTACCGGATGATTTTCTGTGGGGCGGCGCGGTCGCGGCTCATCAGGTTGAAGGCGGCTGGGATCAGGGCGGCAAAGGGCCAAGCATCGTTGATGTCTTATCCAGCGGATCACATGGCGTCGATCGCGTGATCACCGACGGTATCCAAGACGGTTACCTTTATGCCAACCACGACGCGGTCGATTTTTATCATCGCTACAAAGGTGATATCGCGCTGTTTGCTGAGATGGGCTTTAAATGTTTTCGCACCTCGATTGCGTGGTCGCGCATCTTCCCGAATGGGGATGAAGTAGAACCGAATGAAGCGGGGCTACAGTTTTACGATGAGATGTTCGATGAGCTGTTGAAATACGGCATTGAGCCGGTGATTACGCTGTCGCATTTCGAAATGCCGTGGCATTTGGTGAAAGAGTACGGCGGTTGGAAAAATCGTAAAGTCGTTGATTTCTTTGTTCACTTTAGCGAAGTGGTTATTAAACGTTACCAGCATAAAGTGAAATACTGGATGACGTTCAACGAGATCAACAACCAGCGTAACTGGAAAACACCGCTGTTTGGTTATTGCTGTTCAGGGGTGATTTACACCAATGAGCCTAACCCTGAAGAGTGCATGTATCAGGTACTGCATCACCAGTTCGTTGCCAGCGCACAGGTGGTGAAATTAGGGCACGATATTAATCCTGCGCTACAAATCGGCTGCATGATTGCAATGGTGCCGCTCTATCCGTACTCCTGCCATCCCGATGATGTGATGTATGCGCAGGAAGCGATGCGTGAGCGTTTCCTGTTTGGCGATGTGCATATGCGTGGTTATTACCCTTCATACATTCTTAAAGAGTGGGAGCGCAAAGGGTATCACATTGAAATGCAACCGGATGATAAGCAGGTTTTGTTAGACGGATGTGCGGATTATATCGGCCTGAGCTACTACATGAGTAATGCGGTGCAGGCGAACTCGGCGGGAACAGGTACGGCGCTGGCAGGTTTTGAAGGATCGGTTCCGAATCCACATGTAAAAGCATCAGAATGGGGATGGCAGATCGACCCCGTAGGCCTGCGTTATACGCTGAACATATTGTATGAGCGTTATCAGAAACCGCTGTTTATCGTTGAAAACGGCTTTGGCGCGGTCGACAAAGCCGGCGCCGATGGGCAAATTCACGATGATTACCGCATCGCGTATTTAAAATCCCACATTGAGCAGATGAAAAAAGCGGTGATCGACGACGGCGTTGAGCTGATGGGATATACCCCGTGGGGCTGCATCGATTGCGTTTCTTTCACAACCGGTCAATACAGTAAGCGCTATGGCTTTATCTATGTTGATAAACATGATGATGGCACTGGCACGCAGGAGCGGTCGAAAAAACAGAGTTTCGATTGGTATAAGCAAGTGATTGAGAGCAATGGTGAGAAGTTGTAGCAGTTTGATTTAAATAAAAAAACAAAAAAAGCCATCAGCTATTTGCAGATGGCTTTTTTACGTCTTTAAATCAGACGATTTTATTTTTTGCTTAATGAATTGAAGATGGTGAACTGCTTACAAATATAGGTCTGGCCACCCATCGTCAGATTGTATAAGTCATTGCCCGGTGTGCCAGGATGGCCCATTTTGATGCCGAAATTGATGGTGGTATTCGATGGATCTGGCGTGAACTGTTTGGTTTTCTCATCGTAATTAGACAGCACATACTGCACTTTCTCGCTCTCGTCGTCAGTACGATTCCCGTAATAAATCTGCGATGCCTTGCTGATAGGATCGGTGATTTGCAACACCATCACATTCTCGTTACTGATGGCGCTGGAGAGCACTTTAAACCCGCCGCAGGTGGTATAGCCTACCGCATGATAGTTGCCGATCATCGGCTGTGCTGGCGTTGCGGCCAGAGCGGCGAACGGTGAGAGAACGAATAAGGCTAACAGTGTTTTCTTCATGAAATTGTTCTCAATGGTTAAAAATTAAACTATTCAGCGTGTTAAGCTAATTCGCTTTTATTTGGTCAGTAGCTTGGACAACAGATTCTATAAAACCTTCGATATCTGTCCAATTTGCACTGCAAGAATTTATGTCTACAGGTAGGTCGTTGGGAAGCTTTTCTCGCGACTTTGAAGGTAAAGATATATAAATTATTTTTAATTCAAAGAGATGCAGAAATGAGCGTTGTTGTCTGAATGCTTCAAATTGAAAATCTCAGCAACACTTTTTAGGAATCAATGACTTTCAATGTTGTGCTCTGTAGCAAAAAAGCGCCTACCGATTAAGGTAGTGCGCCTTTTTTATTGGATGATCAGTTAATCAGTCTTGCATCAGAGCGCTACGTCCACCGTCCATCACGATGGTGGTGCCCGCGATAAACCCAGCCGCTGGGCTGGATAAGAACAGGCAAAGTTCGCCCACTTCTTCAGATGTCCCAATACGGCCAACGGGATGTTTGGCGATAGTTTCCTGCCGCGCCTTTTCTCCGTCACCCTGTGAGTCAAACCAAACCTGATTTCCTGCAGTATCAATAAAGCCAGGTGCAATTCCCACGCTGCGAATAGCCGGGCCCCATTCAATGGTGAGGCTTTGTACTAGCGAGAGCAACGCACGCTTGGTGATATTGTAAGGCGCGCAGCCTGGCATGGTTGAAAAAGCGTGGTTTGAAGTCATCACCAAAATAACGCCCCGTGATTTCTCTAACATCCCACGGCAGCATTTCGCCATGTACCAATGTGAGCGCAGGTTAAGATCGAGATTGTGGTGCCAATCTTCCAGCTCGCAATCAATACCTTTAAAGACGTTTTTACCTGCGTTGGAAACCAGTACGTCAAGACGGCCAAAGCGTTGTTCAACGGCGGCAACAAATTCACTGATGCTTTCGGTGCGGGTGATATCGACCGAGTAGTAGCAAAAATGTTCGGGGTAGTGATCTAATAGCGTTTTGGCATGGGGCGCTTTTTCCAATGGGGAAAAAGCGCAGCCAATAACGATGTCACCGTTTTTCAAAAATGTTTGCGCGATAGCGTGGCCGATGCCTTGGCTGGCTCCGGTCACGATGACTACGCGCGGCTGCTGGGCTGATGTAGACATAAATACTCCGTCAGTTTAAAGAGCAAATGTTGAAATGAAACTGTCGATCATCAGACGATCTTGCGCTGTCAGTGACCAGCCAGGGTGACGGCAGTAATCGCTGGCGATGATCCCTCGGCGTTGTAGGATCGTTTTCTCCACTTGAATGATGTATTCGCAGTGTGTCATCCAGCGCTGGATCCACGGCAGTAGCTGCTGATGTAATTCCTGTGCAGCGCCTTTTTCTCCTTGTTGCCAGTGCTGATAAATCTGCACATAAACCTCGCTGAAGGAACAACCCGGCATCACGCCTTTGCCTCCTGCCTCAAGCATTTGCAGCATATAAAGCCCTGCATAACCGTTGAGGACGCTGGCCTGAGGCGCTTGTTGTAAAAATTCACGGGTGTAATCTACTGGTGGATTACATTCAATTTTAAACACCGCGTGTGGATAGCGAGTCGCGACCTCGGCAAGCTGTGCAGGGGTGATAGCCAGCCCGGTTTCACCCGGTGCGTATTGCACCATAACCGGAATATCGACCGCTTCTAGCACCGAGAAAATATGATGTGAAATCGCCTCTGGGCTTGGTTGTAGAAAGAAGGGCGGCAATAGCATGAGTGCGTCGGCACCGCGCTTTTGATAATCGCGAGCGCGCTTTACGGCAACCTCTGTGCTGTGATCGGTGACGGAAATGGCGCGAAAAACGCCGCTGCCGCGAAGGTCGGACAAAAACTGATTGGAGAGCTGGAGGCGTTCAGCATCCTCCAACTTAGGAAATTCACTGGCGATGCCGAATAGGGTTAATCCCTGAATACCGGTTGCCGCCAGATGTTCCAACATACGGCTAAAGCTTGAGTAATCTAGTTCGCCCTGCGGTGTGAACGGCATGGCTGCAATTGGGTTTACGCCACGGATATCTGTTGATTGGTACATGATGGCTTACTCCTCATCTCGGTCTGCAAGCACGGCGCCTTGTGCCGCAGGTAGCGCCCAGCGGCGGTATAAACGTAGGAATCCGCGTGGCACCTGTTTTTCAATCGGCGCCCAATGCTGGCGGCGCTTTGCCAACGTGGCTTGGTCAACGTTCAACATGAGTTCGCGGGTCGGAATATTGATGGTGATGAGATCACCATTTTCGACCAGCGCCAGATCGCCACCGTCACTGGCTTCAGGTGAAATATGGCCAACAAACAGCCCTCGGTTGGAGCCGGAGAAGCGGCCATCGGTGATCAGCGCGCAGCTATCAGAAAGCCCCATGCCTTCTAGATACTTCATAGGCTTATACATTTCGGGCATACCCGGCCCCCCCTTTGGCCCTTCATAGCGCAGAACCAGCACGCTTCCGGGGGCGATCTCTCCGGAAAGAATGGCATCAACCGATTCTTGTTCGCTGTTGAACACGACCGCAGGGCCAGTGAACGTCATCAGGTGTTCAGGCACGGCGGCCGGTTTTACGACGCAGCCGAGCGGCGATAAGTTGCCGTGTAAGACCGCAACCCCGGCTTCATTGCGTACCGGAATAGCCAATGTGTGGATGACTTCAGGACGATGGCTGACTGGAGCCTGAGCCAGCCATTCGCCTTTGGTTTGCCCATTGACGGTGAGTGCGTTGAGATCCATCAGCGACGCGATCTCTTTTTCAACCGCCGCCACGCCGCCCGCTTCCCAGAAATCGATCATGTCGTATTCTGATGCTGGGTAAAGCGATGCAACGAGCGGAACCTGATGGCTTAACTTATCGAAGTCTGACAACGGTAGATGGCCGTATTCCCCTTCGTAGTGAATCGCTTGTAAATGCAGGATCGCGTTAGTTGAACCGCCGGTTGCCAGCAGATAAATCATGGCGTTGCGGATTGACTGTGGGGTGATAATTTGCCGTGCGTTGACGCCGCGTTTGACTAAGTCAACGGCGGCTTGGCCGGTGCGGTAGGCGCATTCGCGACGCGCATGAGATATGGCAGGAAGCATAGCGCTGCCAGGCAAGCTCATGCCTAACACCTCTGAGATACTGCACATCGTATTGGCCGTGCCATACATGGTGCAGGAACCGGGGCCGGGTTCAGCGATATCTTCGATATGTCGGAACTCTGCTTCGTCGATTTCGCCGCGTTTTTTCCAGCCAATGGCTTCGGTAACGATATTACCGTCCCAATGTTTGCCGTGATATTCCGCTGGATACATTGGGCCACCGTTAACCAGAATAGCCGGAATATCCAGACGAGCTGCGGCCATGAGCATGGCGGGGACAATTTTGTCACAGGAGCCGAGCAGCACCATGCCGTCAAAACGGTGGGCGCGCATCATCACTTCGATTGAGCTGGTGATCACTTCGCGGGCAGCAAGAATGTAGCGCATGCCCAAATGCCCTTCGGCGATACCGTCGCAGGGCGCAATAGTGCCAAAGACCATGCCAACACCGCCGGCCTCATCAATTCCTTTCAACACTTCGGCGGTAAGATCATTGAGGTTCGCATGACCAGCCGTAGCGTTGGTATAGCTGTTTACGACCGCAATGACCGGACGACGTAGCTGCTCATCCGTATGCCCCATTGATTTGTATAGCGCACGCTTAAGCGCGCCGTCGTCGCCGCTTAATACTGGGTTAAAATGACCATCACCACAGGTGCCACAGCTTTTACATCCACTCATAAACAGCCTCTTTTCAATAACGATACAACGCCTACCGTGCTTTGCATTCAGGATCTGCCTGCATCACGGCGGGGATTAACCAGCTTGGCTGGTAACAAAAACATCAGGGGGGCGCACAGCAATAAAAATGCGGCGAGGATATACAGCCCGGCATTGGTGCTGCCGGTGTTGTCTTTGAGCCAGCCAAGAACCGTAGGGCCAAAGAACCCGGCTAGGTTACCGATCGAATTGACTAACGCGATGCCTGCCGCAGCGGCTGTGCCAGACAGCAACGTACCGGGAAGGCTGATATAGGTTGGGATCAGCGCCAACGTGCCGGACATCGCCAGACATATCCACGCCATCATCCATACGGTTGAGCCGCTGCAATATGCGCTGAGCGTGAGCCCCACCGCACCCAGCACCGCAGGAATGGCAATGTGCCAGCGGCGTTCGCAGTGCAGATCGGAGTGACGGCTGTTCCACACCATGAAAATGGCGCCGAAAACATAAGGTAGCGCGGCGAGTAAGCCGATATGGAAATCGTCACTCACGCCAGAACTTTTAATGATCGAAGGAAGCCAGAAGTTGATGCCGTAGTAGCCAATATTGAAGCTGAAAAAGATCAGCGCCAGCAGCCAAACATAGCCATTACGAAACATCATTTTTAGGCTTTGCGGTGGTTTGCCTGCATTCGCTTTCAGGCCGCGTTGACGGTCGATTTCAAGGTCGTCGCTGACGACCTGCTTTTCCTCATCGCTAAGCCAACGGGCTGATTTCACGTCGTTGTCGAGATAACGTAATACCACGAATGCCAGCAAGAACGAGGGGATCGCTTCGACCACAAACAACCATTGCCAGTTATGTAGGCCTTCAACGCCTTCAAACGCTTTTAGAATAAAACCAGACAGCGGGCTGCCAATGATGGTGGATAGCGGTGTGACGAGAATAAACAGCCCCAGCGTGCGAGCCGATCGCCACGATGGAAACCACAGCGTGAGATAAAACACGATGCCGGGGAAGAATCCCGCTTCTGCCACACCGAGTAGGAAGCGAAGCACGTAGAACTGAGTGGGTGTTTTTACGAAGATCATCAATGCAGAGAGAACGGCCCAACTGATCATGATCCGCGCGATCCAAAAGCGCGGGCCAAAACGTTGCATCAGCAGATTGCTCGGCAGCTCAAACAGAAAGTAGCCAATAAAGAAGATCCCCGCGCCAACGCCGTATACGGTATCGCTGAAGCTGAGTGCATCCTGCATATGCAGTTTGGCAAAGCCGACGTTCACGCGATCCAAATAGGCGAAGAAATAACATAGGATCAAAAAGGGAATGAGGCGGCGGGTAATTTTGTTATATACCGCGGCGATCCTTTTTTCATTTTCAGAGGTATTACTGATGTCCAAAGCTGTCATGGGTGACCTCGACGAAACAAAAATAATCGTGAATTAAAAAATAATCCTGAGTTAGAGGGCGCTGCCGATGCTTCTCAGCGGTGAGCCAGCCATCAGTTTTTTCTCGATGTTTTCCAGCGAGATATTTTTAGTTTCAGGGACAAATAGCAGGGTAAGCACGATGCAAACCACGTTGAGTCCGGCATAGAGCCAGAACGTGCCCGCGCTGCCGATGGTGTCGATGAGAGTGAGGAAAGTGGCGCCGATGATCATATTGGCGATCCAGTTGGCCATGGTGGAGCAGGTGACACCAAAATCACGGCCAGCCAACGGTTGGATCTCGGAACAGAGCACCCAGATCAACGGACCAGCACTCATGGCGAAGCCGACGATAAAGATCAGCAATAGCGTGACGGCGGTATATTGCTCGGTAGTGGTGGTGATACCGGCAAAGAACATATAGCCCATTGATGCCATGCAGATCGCCATCACGCCAAAACCGAGTTTGAGGATCGGTTTACGTCCCCAACGATCCACCAAGCCAATCGCAATAAAGGTGGCGAGCACGTTGGTGAGTCCAGCAATAACGGTTCCCCACATTTGCTGCTCGGTAGAGGCAAATCCAGCAATGGCGAAGATCTTCGGTGCGTAATACATGATCACGGTCATGCCGGTGAACTGCTGCATAAACTGCAACAAAATGCCCAAGTAGGTGGAGCGGCGGAAATGGCTATTGGCGCGGAATAACTGCCAGCCGCGCTGCTTTATCTGCACGCTTTGGCGAATGGCTTCGAGTTCGGCATGGGCTTCTGTGTGGGTGGAACGCAGCAATAGCAGAACTTTTTCCGCCAGCGCATGTTTGTCTTTCATCATCAGCCAGCGAGGACTTTCAGGCAGCGTAAGCACGCCGACAAATAGGATTAGAGCAGGGATGGTGATAACGCCCAGCATCCAACGCCAGTTGCCGCTGGCGCTGAGCGCCGTATCGGATAAAAAGGCGGCTAAAATCCCAATGGTGATCATTAACTGATACAGGGAAATCATGCTACCTCGGATGTGTTCTGGCGCGATTTCAGAGAGATAGAGCGGCGCGACAAAGGAGGCTACACCAACCGCTGCGCCGAGCAAAAAGCGTGAAATAACCAGCATGTGCAAATCACCTGCCAGCGCACAGCCAATCGAACCAACGACAAATAAAATAGAGCCGATGAGCAGCGTTTTTTTACGTCCAATGCGGGTACATAGCGGGCCACTGCATAGTGCGCCGAGTGCCGCACCTAACATCATGATACTGACAACCATCTCTTGCTGGTGGCTGCTAAGGGCGAATTCTTTGGCTAAGAATGGGAGGGCTCCGGCAATCACGCCCATATCGAGGCCAAAGAGCAGGCCAGCCAATGCGGCTAAAAAACAGATCAGCAATGTTTGCCGATTGGTGTGGGGTACAGACTGCGGAATTGAATGCGTAGTCATGGTAAGCCTCTAAAATAATTAATTGTTTTAATGAGTATTTAGGGTGAACAGCGTGGCTCGCTGCCCGGTGTAGGAGGTTTGATAACGCAGAAGTGCGCCTTCAATGTTTGCAGGCTCGACGAGCCCATCAGACGCTGAAGTGATATAGAGATCGTGTAAATCGGGCCCGCCGAAGGCAGCGCTTGTCGGTTGAGTGACGGGAAGTGAATGGGTTGCCAGCCATTCAGGTGCAGCATCGCCCAAGCGGTAGGCCGTGATACAGGCGCTTCCCCAACAGGCATTGAGCAATATTCCGTTATGCGTAAGCGCTGAACCGTCGGCCATCAATGAGGCGATCGGCCATTCATGGAGCGTGCTTTCGCTGATTCGCTGCGCATCACAGCGACAAAAACAATGGCGAAAAGTATCGGCAAACCAAGCGTGTTTGCCGTGCCAGACCAGCGTATTGGGAACATGCTGCCCGCTGAGCATTCTTTCTGCCTGGACGCTGCCGTAGGTAAAGCGATACCAACTGCCGATGGCTAACTGAGCAGTTTTGTCCATGGTGCTAAACCACAGTGAGCCATCTGGTGCAATGGCTGCTTCATTCGGGCGTGTTCGATGATCTTCAGGCCAACAACACAACAGGCGGTAGCTTTGCTGGCGATAGTCGTACAGCATCACGCCCTGCGTGGTGACCAGTAGGAATTGCTCTGGCTCGGTTGTGAGCAGCGCAGCGCTACAGAGAAAAGGTAATTCGTGGATCTCAATACGATCATCCCGCTGCGGCCAATAGCGCAGCAGGCGGTGCTGCAAAATATCCACCCAGATCAGCGACTGAGAGCGGAAACACCACACCGGAGATTCTCCGAGCATGGCGCGGTAATTGTCGACAATAGACGGATTTTGCAGCGCGTCGTGGTTCATTTTTTATCAGCCTGATGCCAAGCGTCGTGATAGGCCAGTGCTCGTTCACGTAGCGTGACGAGCGAAATACCTGGCTGATATAAGCCACCGCCTAAGCCAAAACCACGCGCACCTGATTGTCTGTAGCGGCGCATTTGCTCGGCGTCAGGATTAATACCGCCTACGGGAAGACAAACGGCTTCTGCGGGTAAAACGGCTCGCATCGCTTTGACGATGGTTGGCGTGATCAATTCAGCGGGGAAGAGTTTCAGCGCGTAGGCACCGGCACGCAGCGCAGTAAACGCTTCACTCGGCGTTGCGATGCCGGGCAGACTGGTAAGCCCTAACTCACAGGTGGCGCGGATTACAGAAGGATCCATATTTGGAGAAATAACCAGTTGTCCACCGGCGTCAGCGACCTGATGAACCTGATGCTCGGTTAGCACCGTTCCGGCACCCACGAACCCACGGTTACCGACGACCTTCGCCATAATCGCAATAGACTCGAATGGTTGAGGGCTATTGAGCGGCACTTCCAAATAGGTAAAACCGCATTCAAGCAGCGTTTCCGCCACGCCCTGCGCTTCTTTAGGCGTAACTCCACGCAAGATAGCGATTAGCGGCAATGAACACTGCTGCCAGCGAGATGCAAAGCTAAGGTAGTTCATGCGAATGCTCCGTCTAAGGATTGATAGATTTTGCTCATGCCGTGGATAAAGCAGCTATCGCCATCGACAGAGGTCAACGTGATGCCCAGCAGGCTGGCTGCGCGCGTATAGCGTTCAGAGAGTGCTGGTGAACCGACGATCCACGCTTGGGTTTCTGATAAAGCAGCCAGCTCTGAGCCAATGAGCAATCCAGATAGGTAGCTAGCAACCTGAGCCGCGCTGATTGCACCACTGAGCTTTAACGTGCGTGCAGAGAAGAGGGCGTTGCTGAGATAAGGGGCAGTTTGTGCATTCTGCACCCCAAGGGTGAAGGCGGGATTATCTTCACAAGGCTCCGGTAAATCTTTGCCTAGCAGTGAATGGTTCAGCATCACGGCGTAGATTTCGCCGGTCATAAAGGTGTTGAAATGCAAAATACGGTCGTGTTCAAGCGTGGCGTGTTTGCTGTGAGTGCCCGGCAGAATGACCAGATGGCGTTCCTGCGGGTATTGCGCTGCTAGCCCAATTAGCTGAATTTCTTCGCCACGCATGACATCTGGCAAACCGAAGGCGTTGACGCCGCAGGCTCCGGCGATAATCCGACAAGGGCTTCCCCATGAGGTAACAACCTGTGCGGTTTGCTGAGCAAAACGTTGGCCACTGGCGGGCAATTCAACATAAGGCACTTCTTGCCAGCCTTGCTGTGAGCCGACCATTCCCGCCATGAGTAAAGGAAGGTTAGGGGATTGCGCCAACCAGGGGGCAATTAGAGGTAAAAGCGCAGCGTCAAACTGACGATCGGGCACGCTAAGCAGCCCGCAATGCGCGTTGACGGTATCAATGCATTGGCTATGGTTCATCAGGAACGCACGAAAATTCGAGGTTCCCCAATCGATCGCAATCCAGTGATTATTCATTCTTGACTCACAACAAATCAATTCTTGTATGACAAGAATGATGGCGAATAAATAACCTTAGATCTGTGAGGGAGATCGAAAGTTAGCTACACGCGTGGAAGAATGATGAAAAAAACTTAGAAAAAGTGCCGATACTTTTCTGGGATTTCACGCCAAATATGCTTATGGGCCGCGCTCAATAAGATGTGGCGCATACATTGGCGCGCTGTATCAGCCTGTTTTAAACGAATTGCTTCAAATAGATCGCGATGCTGCTGGACGGCGTCTTGGGTTAATTGGAGATCGTCTTCGAGCGTCTGCTTGAATGACAGCAGCATAGCGGCAGAAAGCGCATTGCCCACGGAGGCGAGAAAGGGGTTATGGCAGGCGCGCAGCACCGCTGTATGAAAGGCCAAATCGCCGCGCTCAAACTGCTCTGCGGAGTTATTTTTTTGCCCTGCCTGCATGGTCGTCCAAGCATCTTCGATGGTGGCTAAATCATGGCCGTTGGCGTTAAGCGCTGCCATTGCCGCAACGTCGGGTTCGAATATAAGGCGCGTTAGCATCAGTTGCTCAACCAGCTCGGATTCAATGCCAACGTCTTCTAACCAAGAGAGAACTTCGGCATCCAGAAAGCTCCACTGCTCACGCGGCGTGACCGTACTGCGGCGCTTAGCCTGAATCAGTAACATTCCTTTAGCTCCCAATACCTGAAGCGCATTTCTTACCGACGTTCTTGATGCTTCGTACTGCTGCGCCAGTTCATGCTCGCCTGGGATCGCCATGCCTTCTGCTAGTTCGCCACGAATGATACGAATAGCCAGATCACGGGTGATGGATTCAGAAACAGAAGAGGTTGGTTTGCTCATGACTCTCTCGGTGGTCGCAGTAAGAAGAAAACAGGGTTCAATTGAACAGAATAAGCATCACGCTCGCGTTATCTTAACATTGTTACTTCTAAGGGGATATTGGTGAGAAATGAAGATGTTAGAGATGAATAGATAGCAAAAAGGCGCTTTATCTTTCGATAAAAGCGCCTTTTTTCAATACGTTAACTGATTAGTATCAGTTCATGCCGTATTTTTTCAATTTCTTACGCAGAGTTCCGCGGTTAATTCCCATCATCAGCGCAGCGCGGGTTTGGTTACCGCGAGTGTACTGCATCACCATGTCTAACAGTGGCTGTTCTACTTCAGCCAGTACCAGCTCATACAGATCATTAACGTCCTGACCATTCAGTTGAGCAAAATAGCCTTTCAGGGCTTGTTTAACCGAGTCACGCAGTGGCTTTTGAGTCACCTGGTCCTGGGAGTTTACGGTAGAAACGGTCAGTACGTCAGAATTTACGCGTTGTTCGAACATAGTTCTGTCAGCTCTTTTTTTACGCTAAGATTTTCGAAATATGCCTCCAACGCCTCCAGCTGTTCGCTGGCATCCTCTATGGCGTTGAATGTGCGCCGAAACTGGTCACATGGGGCGTGTTCTTGGAGATACCAAGATACGTGCTTGCGGGCAATGCGAAATCCCTTACCAGAACCGTAAAAATGATGCAGTTCTTGTACATGCCCTAATAACAAGTGCTTAACTTCCTCCAACGGCATGGGCGGAAGCAGCTCCCCTGTGTCCAGATAATGCTGGATTTCCCGGAAGATCCAGGGTCTCCCCTGAGCGGCACGTCCTATCATCAGAGCGTCGGCTCCGGTGTAGTTGAGTACCTCTCTGGCTTTATGCGGGTCAGTTATGTCTCCATTCGCGATAATCGGGATGGAAACACTCTGCTTAACTGTCCGAATGCTGTCGTACTCCGCCTCGCCGTTGAATAAGCAAGCACGTGTTCGGCCATGAATAGTCAGGGCCTGAATTCCGCAGCGTTCAGCCAATTGGGCAATCTCAACACAGTTACGGTGTTCTGGGCTCCAGCCCGTACGAATTTTTAGCGTTACCGGTACATCCACAGCGTTAACTACCGCGCTGAGGATTTTTTCAACCAAGTCGGGATACTGCAAAAGTGCAGAACCCGCGAGTTTGCGGTTCACTTTTTTCGCTGGGCAACCCATATTGATATCAATGATCTGCGCGCCGCTATCAGCGTTGATTTTGGCCGCAGCAGCCATGTCATCAGGGTCACACCCGGCAATTTGCACGGCTCGGATCCCAGGCTCGTCTAAATGCACCATACGCAGACGCGACTTATCTGTCTGCCACACTTCCGGATTGGAAGAGAGCATTTCAGAGACAGCCATCCCTGCACCCATTTCGTAGCAAAGCGTCCGAAAAGGGCGATCGGTTATGCCGGCCATAGGCGCAGCAATAAGGCAATTTTTAAGTTCAATGTGTCCAATGCGCATAGACAAAGACTGACCATACTGTGTCCGCAAGGGCGCGTATATTACGCATTTTTGCTTGGATATGAAAGGCCAAACTTTGAACAATCCTCTGTTGTAGATCAATGAAATCGCGGGCTGAGGGCTGGTGTTTGATTATTTTTGTTGTTTAACATATGGTTATATTGCGATGGTTAAAAAATGCTCTTTTATTTTTTACCTTTAGTATTCGTCGTTTTAACCTGTTTTTGGCAGCGTCAGTCAAACAAATTGCTGATTAAAGCAGCAATAATGACGCTATAAATGGGATGCATATCGCATTTTAGAGGATGATATGGACAGTGAAATCGCATTATTTTGGTCGAAAATAGTACAAGCACACCCAGATTTAGCGGGCCGTCCTTATCATGCTGAACAGTTTGGTTCGCCGGGTGAGTTAGCGCAGCAGCTTGCAGACCTTATCGTCAGCGGCGATAAATATGCTACCTGCGGTGCCTTGGTGGAGTATCAGCAACAGGGAAGCACCATTCCTCACGTGGGTTACCTGACGATTGTGCTAGATGGGCGTGAAAAGCCCGTGGCGGCGATAGAAACCACGCAGGTGTCTTTGCGCCGCTTTCGTGATGTAGACGCCGTATTCGCGGCGGCAGAGGGGGAAGGGGATAAGTCTTTGGCTTATTGGCGGCAGGCTCATCAGACATTTTTTGAAGAGTCCCTTGCGGCGATAGACAAAAACTTCACTGAGGATATGTGGCTGGTCTGTGAGTATTTCCGGTTATTGGGTATTGCTGAAACAAAAACAGCGCCAGAATAAGGCGCTGTTTTTAACGGTGGTTCGTTGTGAACGTGGGAATATCGCTTAGCGGCGAATACCGGTAATGCGGCACCACTCTTCGCGTTCTGCTACCGGATCGATAATAAATTTATCTTCGTAGGCTTCTGCAACGCTTGGCGCCTGCGTGGCCAATACGCCCGATAGGCCCAAATGGCCGCCTGATTTTGGCAGATCGCTGATCAGCGGTGCGAGTTCACGTAGCGGGCCTGCGAGGATATTGGCGACAACCACATCGGCACTCAGATCGGCTGGCTGATCTTTTGGCAGATAAAGCTCTAAACGTTCAGAAACGCCGTTACGCTGGGCATTATCGCGGCTAGCTTGAATTGCCTGCGGATCGATATCGATCCCAATAGCGCGTGCTGCACCCAGTTTCAGCGCTGCGATCGCCAGAATGCCTGAGCCACAGCCGAAGTCGATCACAGTTTTGCCTTCCAGATCCAAGCCATCCAGCCATTGTAGGCAAAGGGCGGTGGTTGGATGCGTACCCGTACCAAACGCCAGACCCGGATCGAGCATAACGTTCACCGCAGTTGGATCGGGAACATCACGCCAGCTTGGGCAGATCCACAGACGACGACCAAACTGCATTGGGTGGAAGTTGTCCATCCACTCGCGCTCCCAGTCTTTGTCTTCGATCTGCTCGATTTTGTGGTGGAAGCCTTTGCCTAGCGCAGGATCGTTTTCCAGAATCGCGACAATCTCTTTCATGTCGGTTTCAGCATCGTACAGGCCGATCACGTCGGTATCGCCCCACAGCAGAGTTTCACCCGGCAGCGGCTCAAACACCGGATTGTCATGAGTATCTTGGAAGGTAACGGATACCGCGCCGCTTTCCATCAGCGCATCACTCAGTGATTCTGCCTGATTGCCGGTCGTATTGATTTTGATTTGAATCCAAGGCATCTCGAAGTCTCTATTTTGAATTTAATTCAGTGGCAGCGGACGTGGACGCACCACGTTCGCCAAAAAAGTTTCCGATCCAGAATGCCGCCAAGCTGATTAACAGTGACGGAATAATCGGATGTAAGCCGAATATATGCCAGTCGGCGGTGGCAAGAACGGTATAGCAAACGGCACCAGCAACCATTGAGCTAAGCGCCCCGTGTGCATTAGCGCGTTCCCAGTACAAACCCAGAACCAGTGGCCATAGGAATACCGCTTCAAGGCCGCCAAACGCCAACAGGTTCAGCCAGATGATCATCTCAGGTGGACGCCATGCGGCCAGCAGCAATAGCAGACCTAAAATCAGCGTAGACAGACTGGACATTCTTGCCAAACGCTTTTCATTTTTGAGCGCGTGAGGCTGCATTCCCAAGTACAGGTCTTTGACGATGGTCGCCGACGATTGTAACAGCTGAGCATTAATGGTGGACATGATCGCGGCCATCGGCGCGGCCAAGAAGATACCTGCGGCAAACGGCGGCAGGACTTTCACCATCAGCGTTGGAATAACCAGATCGGGCACTTTGAGATCGGGCAGAACCGCGCGCCCAAGCGCACCGGCTAAGTGCATGCCAAACATCAGAATGGCGACCACGATGGTGCCAATAATAATGGCACGATGTACCGCTTTGCTGTCTTTGTATGAAATACAACGCACGGCGGTGTGTGGCAGGCCAATCACGCCAAAGCAAACTAATACCCAGAATGACGCCATAAACGGCGCGCTCAGAATATCGTCAGCCCCTTCCGGTGCAACAAGTTTAGGGTCGATATTTTTCAGGGTATCTACGGCGGCGTGCAAACCCCCAGCGGCGTGGATAACACCGGCCAGCAGAATAATGGTGCCGAGCAGCATCACGAGGCCCTGCATGGCATCGTTAAGCACGCTAGCACGGAAGCCGCCCACCGACGTATAGAGCGCAATACTGACGCCAAAAATCAGCAGGCCGGTATCGTAAGGAATACCCGCAGCGGTTTCCAGCAGGCGTGCACCACCAATAAACTGCACGGTCATAGCACCGATGAAAGCGACCAGCAGACTCAGGCTCGCCACCCAAACTAATAAACGGCTTTTATAGCGCGCGTACAGCATGTCGTTAAGCGTAACGGCATTATATTTGCGTGCCAGAATAGCGAATTTCTTACCGAGAATGCCAAGCGACAGCCAAACGGCAGGCAGCTGTATCATTGCTAACAGTACCCATCCTAGCCCATATTTATAGGCTGCGCCGGGTCCACCGATAAACGAGCTGGCGCTAATATAGGTGGCGGTTAGCGTCATCGCGAGCACGAAGCCGCCCATTGAACGATCGCCAATGAAGTAATCGTTAAGGAAGTTGCCCTTTTGGCGGCGACGATAGGCATATACCGATAAACCAAATACCAATAATAGGTAGCCTACCAGCGGTAAAATGACATCAGTCTGCATCATTGTTCCCTAAAGGTATGTCTTTAAAAATCAGGCGAACCATCGCCCAGCACAGCAAAATAAACACCAGCGGCAACAGTAAACAGGCCATTTCAAACCAGTGTGGTAATCCTGTTATGCCCTGCAAGTTGTTTGGGATATATGCGGCAGCGATCCATAGCACCAAATAAGCAATGGTTAGCCACAAAGGCCAGCGTGCTTCACGGTTCGCCTGCGAAAAGCGTGCATCCATGGGGATCTCCCCTGTTTGAATAAGAAGTCAGAAGGTACGGGATTTTACGGCAACCCCACTTTTAATGCAGCGTTATCGTTTCTCTGGACGATTCGGCAGCTAAAAAGCAAAAAGGCCGGTTACCCGGCCTTTTTAGGGAGCTAAAACTCACGCGCAGTTATTTTTCCTGCAAACCGAGTTTTTTCTCCAGATAATGAATGTTAGTACCGCCGTGTTGGAAGTTCTCATCACTCATAATCTTCTGTTGCAGCTCAACGTTGGTTTTGATGCCGTCGATGATCAGTTCCGCCAACGCATTTTTCATGCGAGCGATAGCTACGTCACGGTTTTCACCGTAGCAGATAAGCTTACCAATCATGGAATCATAGTACGGAGGTACAGTGTAACCCGCGTAGATATGAGATTCCCAACGAACGCCAAAGCCGCCCGGCGCGTGGAAGCGCGTAATTTTACCCGGGCTTGGCAGGAAGGTATCAGGGTCTTCGGCGTTGATACGGCATTCTACCGCATGGCCACGAACCTGAACTTCGTGCTGTTTGATAGACAGAGGCTGTCCTGCAGCGATACGCAGCTGTTCTTTAATCAGATCGACGCCGGTGATCATTTCAGTCACTGGATGTTCAACCTGAATACGGGTGTTCATTTCGATGAAATAGAACTCGCCGTTTTCGAACAGGAACTCGAAAGTACCCGCACCGCGATAGTTGATGTCTACACAAGCTTTAGAACAACGTTCGCCGATGTAGCGACGCAGTTCAGGCGTGATGCCTGGCGCTGGTGCTTCTTCGACGACTTTCTGGTGACGACGCTGCATTGAGCAGTCACGTTCAGCCAGATAGATCGCGTTGCCTTGACCATCTGCCAGCACCTGAATTTCGATGTGGCGTGGGTTTTCCAGATACTTTTCCATGTAAACCATGTCGTTGTTGAAAGCCGCTTTGGCTTCCGCTTTCGTCATGATAATGGATTGTTCCAGATCTTTATCGCCGCGAACAACACGCATACCGCGTCCGCCGCCGCCGCCAGAGGCTTTGATAATCACTGGGTAACCGATGCGTTTGGCGATGGCTTTGTTCTTCACCATATCGTCGCCTAATGGGCCGTCAGAACCCGGTACGCAAGGGACACCTGCTTTTTTCATCGCGCTAATCGCAGAAACTTTATCACCCATCAGGCGGATAGTTTCAGCGCGTGGGCCGATAAAGATAAAGCCAGAACGCTCGATTTGCTCAGCAAAATCAGCGTTTTCAGACAGGAAGCCATAACCCGGATGGATCGCTACGGCGCCAGTAATTTCAGCCGCAGAGATAATCGCAGGGATATTTAAATAGCTTTTGACTGATTGTGCAGGGCCGATACAGACGGTTTCGTCTGCCAGCAGCACGTGTTTCAGATCGCGGTCAGCCGTGGAGTGAACTGCTACGGTTTTGATTCCCAGCTCTTTACAAGCGCGCAGGATACGCAGGGCAATTTCACCACGGTTGGCGATAACAATTTTATCTAGCATGACTCGCCTCGTTATTCGATGACGACCAGAGGCTCGTCAAATTCAACCGGTTGGCCGTTTTCCAGCAGGATGGCTTTCACCACACCGGATTTGTCGGCTTCAATCTGGTTCATCATTTTCATTGCTTCTACGATGCACAGTGGATCGCCAACATTCACTTTTTGGCCCACTTCAACAAACGCTTTCGCATCTGGGCTTGGAGTACGGTAGAAAGTACCGACCATCGGAGAACGTACAATGTGACCGCTAATCGCTGCCGGAGCGTCTGCTACAGGTGCTGCCGCAGGCGCTGCTGCTACTGGAGCTGCCGCTTGCGCAGGTGCTGCTGCATAGTAAGGCTGCATCATAGGCATGCTGCCTGCTGCTGGGGCACGACTAATGCGTACTGATTCTTCACCTTCAGAGATTTCCAGCTCAGAAATGCCAGATTCTTCAACCAGTTCGATCAGTTTTTTGATTTTACGAATATCCATGTGTGATTCCGTACTCTTTGTTGTTACGTAGAATATAGATGCTCATCCGTCTGAATCTAAACCCTAGGTTCGGATCGACTGGGATGACATCCTTAGTTAAATTTTTTCAGGCGGTTAACTGCCGCCTGCAGGGCGAATTCGTATCCATCTGCACCCAAGCCGCAGATAACGCCAACAGCGATATCAGACAGATAGGAGTGATGACGAAAAGGCTCGCGTGCGTGCACGTTCGACAGGTGGATCTCGATGAACGGGATTTGAACTGCCAACAGTGCATCGCGGAGTGCTACGCTGGTATGCGTAAATGCCGCAGGGTTGATCAGAATGAAGTCAGTGTTGCCTCGGGCAGCATGAATGCGATCGATAAGCTCAAATTCGGCATTAGACTGCAAATGACTGAGCGAAACATTCAGCGCATCGGCGGCCTGTTCTAAATGGCTGACAATTTCTGGCAACGTGGTGCTGCCATATTTGTCTGGCTCACGCGTTCCTAACAAATTTAGGTTAGGCCCGTTTAAAAGCAAAATGTTGAACTTATCTGCCATTGTGCTGCTATCTCCGGCAATCAGACGATCATCGTCAAAATAACCCTATGTCACCGACTTGTCACCTTTTCTGTGTCAATTTGTGGCACAGATCTGCGTATAAGGTCGGGCATTATAATGATTTCGTGGCAATTAGCAGCTAAATACTGGTCGAATCAGCGAAGATATTCAACTACGAACTTCGCTAGATAGAAACACGTTGAATGAATTTGAATAGAAAAATACTAATAAGTTCCAACCGTTACCGCCACCATTGGCGAATTTTCTGATAACGGAATGCTAACAATATAATTGCTCCAATCGCGTAAAAAATAGGCAATGGTGAGAGTGTTTTCACCGACCAAAGGTAGTGAATCGGCGCTAGGATGGCCACAATATAGACAAAATTATGTAATTTCTGCCAGCCAGAACCCATTTTTCGCATCGCCCACTGGGTGGATGTCACCGTTAAAGCAAATAAAATCAGCCAACTGATGATACCTAAGGTGAGATAAGGTCGCTTGACCAACTCAATGCCCAGCAGGGTGAAGTCTAACCCAAGTTCCAGAATTGTATAGCTGGCTAAGTGAATTGATGCCCAAACAAAACACCAAACTCCAAGCAAACGGCGGCAGCGAATTAGCAACGGTTGTTTTCCGTAGCGCGCCAGTGGGCTAATAAGAAGGGTGGCCAGCAGCAGTTTTAGCGCCATTCTGCCGGTGAAATGCTGAATATCTTTGGCGGGATCGGCGCTAAGCAGTCCCTGTGTGGTCGCAAATACTAACCAGAGCAGCGGCAGGCTTGCCGCTAGCCAGATCAGCACTTTGACTATCTTTATCTGTTTGAGCGTGAGTCTTTTCATGTTTGGGCTGTTGACCTCGTACTCTAGGCTTCTGATGGATCATCTTGAGCATATCGGGTTAGATGGTTAGAAAAACTTCCTCAGATCCATGCCTTGATAGAGCGGTGCGACCTGTTCGGCATAACCATTAAAAAGCAGCGTTGGTTGACGTTTGACGTCCAAAATGCCGCCAGAGCCAATAAAACGTTCGCTGGCCTGCGACCAACGAGGATGATCGACATGTGGATTCACGTTGGCATAGAAACCATATTCGTCCGGTGCGCTGGCATTCCAGGTTGTCGGCGGCTCATCGTGAGTTAAGCGGATGCTGACAATCGACTTAATCCCTTTGAAGCCATATTTCCACGGTACCGTGAGACGCAAAGGGGCACCGTTTTGCGGCGGTAGCGCTTTGCCATAGACGCCCGTAGTGATCATGGTGAGTGGATGCATGGCCTCGTCTAAACGCAGACCTTCAATATAGGGATATTTAAGCCCGCCGCCGATAAAGCGATCTTTTTGCCCCGGCATGTTGTCAGGGTCATAAATAGTTTGAAACGCCACGTAGCGAGCTTTGCTGGTGGGTTCCGCCATTTTTAGCAGTTTTCCCAGCTCAAATCCTATCCACGGCACCACCATCGACCAAGCCTCAACGCAGCGCATGCGATAAATGCGTTCTTCCAAGGCAAAGTGTTTATAGATGTCATCCATATCGAGCGTGAGCGGTTTGGCGACTTCGCCGTCGATGCGAATTTTCCAGCCTTCGGTTTTTAACGTTCCGGCATTGGCTGCGGGATCGGCTTTATCCAAGCCGAACTCATAAAAGTTGTTATAGCCTGTCACTTTATCTTCCGGCGTGAGCGCGAGCTTTGCTTGGTACTCTGCCGGTTGGGTAAATTTCAGTGGTTTGCCTGCCGGAGCCGCTGGGCGATCGTGACCCTTAAACCAAGAAAGAAGATCGGCCTGAGCAGCATGGGGAAGTGCTAAAGATGCAGCGGTAATGCCTAACGCCTTAAGTACGCTGCGGCGTTGCTGAAACACGCTCTCCGGCGTGACATCTGATTCAGTGAATCTTGGAAATTTAGCCATGATCGATGCCTCTTGTTTTTCTTAATTATCGTCGCTGTTGAAAAACATGATGGCAGGAATTACGCGTAATGGAGGAGTATCACGAAATTGTTATAAACTCGTCATACTTAGCGTGAAGGTTCCCTCTCCTTAGTGGGAGAGGGAAGTGTTTAGTGTGAACTAGCAGGATGCTGCTTAGCGAACTTTCACTAAGGTACGGCCCGTGACTTTGTTATCGATTAAGGCCGCTGCGGCTTCTGCGGCTTTTTCCAGCGCAACTTCTGTTGATGTATGTTCATAGAAGCTTTCCGGCAGTAAATCAGCCAGACGCTCCCATGCTTGGGTGCGACGTTCATGCGGAGTCATCACGGAATCAACGCCTTGCAAGCGCACATTGCGTAAAATAAATGGCATCACTGTGGTGGGTAACTGATAGCCACCGGCTAACCCACAGGCGGCAACCGTGCTGTTGTAGTCCATCTGAGCCAAGACTTTCGCCAGCACTTTATCGCCAACGGTATCAATGGCACCTGCCCAAATTTGCTTTTCTAATGGACGGCTGTCGGCGGTGAACTCACTGCGTGGCAGAACTCGCTCTGCTCCTAGTGATTTTAGATATTCTTCATTGCTATCACGGCCGCTCACGGCAACAACGTGGTAGCCCAAGCGAGTCAGCAACGCAATGGCGGTACTTCCTACGCCGCCGCTGGCACCTGTAACCAGAATTTCACCGCTTTCTGGCGTCACGCCGCCATCTTCGAGAGCCATAACGCACAGCATGGCAGTAAAGCCCGCGGTGCCAATAATCATGGCCTTACGTGCATCCAGCCCCTGAGGTAATGCAACCAGCCACTCACTGCTGACCCGAGCCTGCTCAGATAAACCGCCCCAATGATTTTCTCCCACGCCCCATCCTGTGAGGATCACGGATTGACCAATATGGAAACGCGGATCTTCGCTGTGATGGACGGTACCGGCAAAATCAATGCCGGGAACCATTGGGAAATTACGGATAATTTTGCCTTTACCGGTGATCGCCAAGGCGTCTTTATAGTTAAGGCTGGACCACTGGACATCAACGAGAACATCTCCTGCGGGGAGATCGTCAGTTTTCAGAGTCTGAATATTGGCAACGGTTTTGCCATCAATTTGTTCAAGCACTAAAGCTTTCATTCGGGAGCCCTCGTTGAGGTCATTAAATTGCCAAAAGATCGAGAAAATACCGCGAGACGCCTCATTCATTGACAAAAATCGTCTCGGATTAATTAGGAATTCGCTATGCTAATAGATTAATCAGTGTGTGAATAATTTCAAAAGTTGTCTTTGATATAGAGCAATGAAGCTCTTAGGATGTCGGTGTGCGCAATGGAAAGGCGCTTGGGAGCCAAATTTACGGCTAAGTTACATTATATAGGTGGGTACTGACAGGGATGCGTATCACAACCAAGTTGTTTGCGTTTATTACGGTCTTAGTGGCATTGGCGATGCTGCTGATGTTGCTGGGAAGTACATACAGTTTTTTCAATCAAAGCCATCATCGGGCTGAAAACCAGCTTAATGCCCTCGCAACGACTATTGATCAGCTGTTGTTGACCGAGCCGCGTAGCAATATCAAAAAATGGCTGCCGGTGGTTATGCGCTCATCTGGCGTAAATGAAATCATCGTCCACAATAATTCTCATCAGGTCTATCAGCTTAAATTACCGACCAGCTACAACGCGTGGGATACGCTAACCAACCAGCGCTATGTTGACGCGCCTTTAATGCATCATCCAGGCTATAGCCTAAAAATGGTGTATATCGATCCCACGGCGAGCTATACACGCTCGCTGGAAACCATGTTTCCCGTGACGGTTTCTATCGGTCTGATGATTTTGGTGCTGCTATTTAGCTATCGCTGGCTACGTGAACAAACGCTGGGGCTCGAAAAGCTAGAGCGGCGGGCGCGGAAAATCTTGGGTGGTGAGCGAGAAAATGCGGTTCGTGGCGACGTACATGAGTTTCCACCTAACGCGAGTAGCGCTATCGATCGTCTACTCTCCGATCTGGCCGATGCGCGCGAAGAGCGCGGGCGGGTCGATACCTTGATCCGCGCTTTTGCGGCGCAGGATTCTCGCACCGGCCTCAATAACCGTCTCTTTTTTGATAATCAACTGACGACGCAGTTAGAAGATGAAGGCGCGCACGGCGTTGTGATGGTGATCCGCGTGCCGGACTGGGAATCGATGGCGGGTCTGCCAGGTAAACGCGAGCGTGAAGAATACCGCTATTCGCTGGTGAATATGCTGTCGACGTCGGTCATGCGTTATCCATCTGGGTTATTAGCCCGCTATTTCCAAAACAATTTTGCCGTGTTGCTTCCTCATCGATCGTTAAAAGAAGCCGAAGGGTTTGCATCTCAGCTCATTAACTCGGTCAGCGCTATTCCTCCTGCCAACGGGATTGATAGCGAGGAAGTATTGCACATCGGGATTAGCCTTTACCATTATGGGCAAAGTACCGAGCAGGTGATGGATCAGGCCGAACAGGCAGCGCGCAACGCGGTGCTACAGGGCAGTAACGGCTGGTTTATTGATAGTAACCCCGTGCCGGAAGTGGTACGCGGTAGTGTGAAATGGCGCACGCTATTAGAACAAACGCTTGCACGAGGCGGCCCAACGCTGTTGCAAAAAGAAGCGGTCAGCGTGAGTGGAGAAGTGCATCATCACGATATTCTTCCTTATATTTACGATGGGGGGCAGGCGCTTCCAAGCGCGGAATATTATCCGCTCGTTCAACAGCTTGGCATGGCTGAAAGCTATGACCGACAGATGCTGCTTCAGATTATTCCTTTATTACGTCATTTTTCTGCTGAGAAACTAGCCTTTCCGGTTAGTATTGACTCATTATTGCAGCGCAGTTTCCAACGGTGGCTGCGTGACACGCTGCTTCAGAGTGAAAAATCGCTTCGCCAGCGTATTTTGTTTGAACTGTCTGAGGCGGATGTGAGCCAGCATATTGATCGTTTGCGCCCTGTTGTGCGCTTGCTGCAAGGTTTGGGCTGCCACATTGTTATCTCTCAAGCAGGGCTCAAAGTGGTTAGCACTTCTTATATCAAGCAATTACAGGTGACGTTGGTAAAACTTCATCCTGGCTTGGTTCGTAATATCCATAAGCGGGTAGAAAATCAGCTGTTTGTTCAGAGCTTGACGGGCGCGTGTGAAGGCACGTCGGCACAGGTTTTTGCCGCAGGCGTACGAACTAAAGAAGAATGGCAGGTACTAAAAGACAAAGGGATCGCCGGTGGCCAAGGAGATTTTTTTGCAAAACCAAGGCCTGTTAGTCGTGTGTAAAAAAAATATTCACATCGACAATAAATTGGCCTTTTTGTCGCGTGAAATTCACGTAGAATAGCGCGCGACCAAGTCATTCATAGTTGGTAGGTGCTAACGTTAGTGACCACCTGCCGATTGATACAAAAGACCGTCCGCAGTATTCGACGCATTAATGTATCGAAACTGTTCAGCAATAGGTTGTCTATTGGTCAAATATTGTCTGTCGGTCAGTTTCAAAGCTCATGTGTGCTGTGTTTTACCGTTCAACGAATTACCGGCGTGGTGTTTCTGTGGCCGCTGAAGGTGAGATTGTTCTGTTATTTCTCTGACCTGTAGGCCTAATTCATTGAATCTCAAACATGGTGTAAATTTTCACCGAAGTAGGACGTTTTTGCGCCTTGTCGCTGCTTCGCGTGGTTGGTAAAGTAGGCGGATTTTATTTTTCGCCCCCAGCTTTCAGGATTATCCTTCAGTTATGTTTAAGAAATTTCGTGGCATGTTTTCAAATGACTTGTCCATCGACTTGGGTACAGCCAATACCCTGATTTATGTGAAAGGACAAGGCATTGTATTGAACGAACCGTCCGTAGTGGCGATTCGTCAGGACCGCGCAGGCTCCCCGAAAAGTGTAGCCGCGGTAGGGCATGAAGCTAAGCAAATGCTGGGCCGTACGCCAGGTAATATTGCCGCGATTCGTCCAATGAAAGACGGCGTTATTGCCGATTTCTTCGTGACTGAAAAGATGCTTCAGCACTTTATCAAACAGGTGCATAGCAACAGCTTTATGCGTCCAAGCCCGCGTGTCTTGGTGTGTGTGCCAGTAGGTGCAACGCAGGTTGAACGTCGTGCAATCCGTGAGTCTGCGCAGGGCGCAGGTGCTCGTGAGGTCTTCTTGATTGAAGAACCAATGGCAGCAGCCATTGGCGCAGGTTTGCCTGTTTCTGAAGCTACCGGCTCAATGGTGGTGGATATCGGTGGTGGTACCACTGAAGTTGCCGTTATCTCCCTTAATGGCGTGGTTTACTCTTCTTCTGTACGTATCGGTGGTGACCGCTTCGATGAAGCTATCATTAATTATGTGCGTCGTAACTATGGCTCACTGATTGGTGAAGCAACCGCCGAACGCATCAAACACGGCATCGGTTCTGCTTACCCTGGTGATGAAGTTCACGAAATCGAAGTTCGTGGCCGTAACCTGGCAGAAGGTGTTCCTCGTGGCTTCACGCTGAATTCCAACGAAATTCTGGAAGCTCTGCAAGAGCCTCTGACCGGTATCGTAAGCGCGGTGATGGTTGCTCTGGAACAGTGTCCACCAGAATTGGCTTCTGATATTTCCGAGCGCGGTATGGTTCTGACCGGCGGCGGCGCACTGCTGCGCAATTTAGACCGTTTGCTGATGGAAGAAACCGGTATTCCAGTTGTTGTTGCCGAAGACCCGCTGACCTGTGTGGCGCGTGGTGGTGGTAAAGCGTTGGAAATGATCGATATGCATGGCGGTGATTTGTTCAGCGAAGAATAATCGGCCAGTAGGTAGGAGCTTGGCTCCTGCTTGCCGGTGATGCCACGTGTTTGCCACCGGATTGGGAATTCCCAAGCCGGTGGTTGTGCATCGTGGAATCGCTAAAACCGCTCGGGAAACGCTTGCCTGTTTCCCTGCTGTCGAGGATAACGCAATTTTATGAAGCCCATATTTAGCAGAGGCCCTTCTCTGCAACTCCGACTTTTTCTGGCGGTGGTTGTTGCTATTGGATTAGTGATTGCAGATAGCCGTTTTGGTACTTTTCTGCAGATTCGTAGCTATCTTGATACCGCCGTTAGTCCTTTTTATTATCTGTCAAATGGACCTCGTCAGATTCTGGACAACGTTTCAAGTACGTTGGCCACCCGCGAACAATTGGAACTGGAAAACAGGGCATTACGCCAAGAACTCCTATTAAAAAATAGCGATACCCTGTTACTCGGTCAGTTCAAACAAGAGAATGCCCGTCTGCGTGAGCTGCTGGGATCGCCGTTGCGTCAGGATGAGCACAAAATGGTGACGCAGGTCATCTCCACATTGCCCGATCCCTATAGCGATCAGGTGGTGATAGATAAAGGTAGCAACAGCGGCGTTTATTTTGGTCAGCCTATCATCAGTGATAAAGGCGTAGTCGGTCAGGTTGTTGCCGTCGGCAAAATGTCTAGCCGAGTGCTGCTTATCTGTAATGCTTCACATGCTTTGCCTATTCAGGTATTGCGTAATGACATTCGCGTGTTAGCCGCGGGTAACGGTTGTACTGACGATCTCCAGCTTGAGCATCTTCCTGCCAATACCGATATTCGCGTCGGTGATGTCTTGGTGACATCCGGCTTGGGTGGACGTTTCCCTGAAGGCTATCCGGTTGCCGTGGTTTCTTCGGTTAAAGTGGATAACCAACGTGCGTATACCGTGATCAAAGCGCGTCCAACGGCGGGGCTACAGCGCTTGCGCTATCTGCTGCTGCTGTGGGGTGCCGATCGCAATGGCACCATGCCGCTGCCGCCAGATGAAGTACATCGTGTTGCCAATGAACGTTTGATGCAGATGATGCCGCAGGTGTTACCGACGCCGTCAGAAATGGGGCCCCAACAACCCGCGCCAACTGCAGGTATTATCCCGCCGGGAACGACTCCCGTTGCGCCAGTAACGCCTACCAATAACGCTACCAGCTCAGCCACTCCTGCGGTTTCGCCTTCAGCCACAACGCTTCCTGCTCGTGCGCAAGGAGGTCGTTAATGTCGGGATATCGTAGCCAAGGACGGTGGATTATTTGGTTGTTCTTTCTGCTGGCCTTCGTATTGCAAATAATGCCGTGGCCGGACGAATTGATGATGTTTCGGCCGAATTGGTTAGCCTTGTTTCTGATTTACTGGGTGATGGCGTTGCCGCATCGGGTTAACGTTGGCACGGGTTTTGTGCTGGGCCTGATCTGGGATCTCATTTTAGGCTCCACGCTCGGCGTTCGCGCGTTAGCGTTTAGCCTGTTGGCATATCTGGTCGCATTCAAATTCCAACTATTCCGCAATATGGCACTCTGGCAACAGGCTCTGATGGTGGTATTACTCACGGCTGCCATGGACGTTGTTGTTTTCTGGGGTGAATTTGTTGTGGCAAATGCCTCTTTCCGTCCAGAGGTATTCTGGAGTAGTGTGGTTAACGGCGTGCTGTGGCCGTGGCTATTCTTGCTGATGCGCAAAGTTCGTCGTCGTTTTGCGGTGCAATAATTTACCTTAGGGTAAAGCTCATTTATTTATAACGAGAATTATCAATGGACTCTATCTATCTGGGATCTGGATCGCCGCGCCGTCGCGAATTATTAGCGTTAATGGATATTCCATTCGAGCGCTTGATTATTGATGTGGAAGAACAGCGCCAGCCAGAAGAAACGCCATTGGAATACGTTTGCCGTTTGGCTCAGGATAAAGCGCGTGCAGGTGTTGATGCTGCGCCAGAAGACAAACCGGTGCTGGGTGCTGACACGATTGTTGTGCTAGATGGCTTAGTGCTAGAAAAACCTAAAAATGAGGCTCATGCGGCACAGATGTTACGCCAACTATCTGGGCAAACTCATCAGGTGATTACCGCGGTTTCATTGGCAGATAGACAGCATCAGTTATATTGTCATGTGGTAACCGACGTGACATTTCGATCTCTCAGCGAACAAGATATTCACGACTATATCGCCAGCGGCGAACCCATGGATAAAGCGGGTGCATACGGGATACAAGGAAAAGGTGGCTGCTTCGTCAGATCTATTACCGGTAGTTATCATGCCGTAATGGGACTACCGTTAGTAGAAACACAAGAGCTACTTAAACAGTTTATGGCGTTACGGGACGTGAGGAGAGACCATGACAGCTGAATTGCTAGTTAACGTTACACCTTCAGAAACACGGGTCGCCTACATTGACGGGGGGATCCTGCAAGAAATCCATATTGAGCGTGAATCTAAGCGTGGCATTGTGGGTAATATTTACAAAGGGCGCGTCAGCCGTGTACTTCCCGGCATGCAGGCGGCTTTTGTCGACATTGGATTAGATAAAGCGGCATTTCTACATGCCTCGGACATTATGCCGCACACCGAATGCGTGGCGGGTGATGAGCAAAAAAACTTCCACGTACGTGATATCGCTGAGCTGGTTCGTCAGGGACAAGACCTGATGGTTCAGGTTGTCAAAGATCCCCTTGGAACAAAAGGCGCACGCCTAACCACGGATATTACGCTGCCTTCTCGTTATCTGGTCTTTATGCCGGGAGCGAGCCACGTTGGCGTTTCTCAGCGTATTGAAGGCGAAGCGGAACGCAATCGTCTGAAGTCTATCGTTTCTGAATACTGTGATGAGCAGGGCGGATTTATTATCCGCACAGCGGCGGAAGGTATTGATGACGAAGAATTGGCACAAGATGCCGCATTTTTAAAACGTTTGTGGACCAAAGTAATGGAACGCAAGCGTCGTAATAAAACCAAATGTAAGCTGTATGGCGAATTAGCCTTAGCGCACCGCGTATTGCGTGATTTTGCGGGTGCCGCGTTAGATCGCATCCGCGTTGATTCGCGCCTGAATTTTGATTCATTGACCGAATTCACCCGTGAGTACATTCCGGAGATGACGTCTAAGCTTGAGCTATATACTGGCAAGCAGCCCATTTTCGACCTCTATGACGTTGAGAACGAGATCCAGCGGTCGCTCGATCGCCGTGTTGAGCTAAAATCGGGTGGCTATCTGATTATCGATCAAACGGAAGCCATGACGACGGTGGATATTAATACCGGTGCGTTTGTGGGCCATCGTAATCTGGATGAAACCATTTTCAACACCAACGTTGAGGCGACTCAGGCGATTGCTCGTCAGCTACGGCTGCGCAATTTAGGCGGTATTATCATCATTGATTTCATTGATATGAGCAGTGAAGATCACCGTCGCCGCGTGCTGCATTCGTTGGAGCAGGCGCTTAGCAAAGATCGTGCTAAAACCAGCATAAACGGTTTTTCCCAGCTAGGATTAGTGGAAATGACGCGCAAAAGAACGCGCGAAAGCATTGAACATGTGCTGTGCAGCGATTGTCCAACCTGTCGCGGGCGTGGAACGGTGAAAACCGTCGAAACCGTATGCTACGAGATTTTGCGTGAGATCGTTCGTGTACATCATGCTTATGACAGCGATCGGTTCTTGGTTTACGCGTCACCTGCCGTTGGCGAAGCGCTGAAAAGCGAAGAATCTCATTCTTTGGCTGAAGTGGAGATTTTTGTGGGTAAACAGGTCAAAGTACAGATTGAGCCGCTTTACAACCAAGAGCAATTCGACGTGGTTATGATGTGATTTGAACGCTCAGCTTACGATTATGATTTCAAGGAGAAGAGCGTGAGGCGACTGTCTGGATACTTACTAGCGACACTGGTGGCATTGATTGTTCTGGTGGCGTTGATAGTGAGTGGTCTGCGCTTGGCTCTGCCTCACCTTGAAACATTTCGCCCGCAGATCGTTGAAAAGATTGAACAGTATTCTGGTGTGCCGGTAAAAATCGGCGCGCTGAATGCAAACTGGCAGTCATTTGGCCCCACGCTGGAAGTGCGCAATATTTCTGTTGCGCAGCCAAAAGGTAATATCAGCATTCAGCGAGTAACCGTTGCGCTGGATGTTTGGCAGTCCCTGCTGCATTGGCGTTGGCAGTTCCGCGATCTCACTTTTTACCATTTACAGGCCGATAGCAATGAGCCTTTAAGCGGTTCCTCGTCCGATTCAAAGGGCATCGAAAGTGACGGTATTACGGACATCTTCCTTTACCAGTTTGACCACTTTATCCTGCGCGACAGCAAGATCACCTTTCCAAGCCCGTCGGGCCCGCGTATCCAGCTTGAAATCCCTAATCTGACTTGGCTAAACACCGCCACGCGCCACCGCGCAGAAGGTCAGGTCATGTTCTCTACGCCAGAAGGTCAGCACGGCAATATGCAGGTCAGAATGGATCTGCATGACAAAAACGGCTTGCTCAGCGATGGCACCGTTTATTTGCAGGCCGATGAAATAGAGATGAAGCCATGGCTGAGCCGCTGGGTAAACCGTAATACTGGGTTGCATAGCGCGCGGTTCAGCTTAGCGTCTTGGTTAACCGTGACCGATGGCGAAATCCAAGGTGGGCATCTGTTGTTAAAACAGGGCGAGGCCAACTGGAGCACTGCGGATAAGCAACATGAACTGACGGTGGATAATCTTACGTTACAGGTTGGGCGCATTGCCGGCGGTTGGACGTTTGATATTCCGCAGCTTAATTTGAGCACCGATGGCGTTGCATGGCCGAAAGGCTCGTTGAGCGCCATGTACCGTCCTGAAAATACCCATTTTATCGGCCCAGATCAGCCTGAAGAACTGCGTCTGCGTGCGACAGATTTACAGTTAGAACGCATTGGACCTATTTTGCCTACGCTGGCGTTTCTTACGCCTGATGCCTTAGGGCGCTGGGACGATATTCGCCCCAAGGGCCATATAGCCTTCGCGGGTGTTGATATTCCCCTGCAACAACCTGAACGAGCGCGCTTTATCGGGGAATGGCAAGACGTCAGCTGGCAGCCGTGGAAATTGCTGCCTGGTGTTAATCATTTCAACGGCAGCATATCCGGTAGTGCGATGAACGCGGGCCTGAAATTCTCGTTGAAAGACAGCTTATTGCCGTATGGCGATATGTTCCGAGCGCCGCTCGAAGTGAGTCACGCCAGCGGTTTCGCCACGTTTATCAACAATGACAAAGGCTGGTCGCTGTCGGGGGATAATCTTGACGTACAGGCGAAGTCTTTGTGGGCGACCGGCGAGTTTAATTATCAGCATCCTAAAGAGGGCCAGCCATGGTTGAGCATCTTGTCAGGGATCCGTCTGTATGACGCGGCACAGGCATGGCGCTATTTCCCAGAGCCCTTGATGGGAACGCATTTGGTTGATTATCTCACCGGCGCATTGGAAGGCGGGAAGGTGGACAATGCCACGCTGGTCTACGCAGGGAATCCGCATTATTTCCCTTATCTGCATAATGAAGGGCAGTTCCAAGTCTTTGTTCCCCTGCGTGATGCCACTTTCCGTTTCCAGCCAAACTGGGAGCCGCTAAATAATCTCGCTATCGATTTGAATTTCCTCAACGATGGTCTGTGGATGAATGCGCCGCACACCAAGTTAGGCGACGTTGACGGCACAGATATCACGGCCGTAATCCCTGTTTACCAAAAAGAAAAGCTGCTCGTTGACGCAAAGGTGGCAGGTTCTGGCAAGGCTGTTCATGAATACTTTAAAACATCGCCATTAGCCGATTCAGTCGGCGCGGCCTTGGATGAGTTGGAAGTGGGCGGCGATGTCAGTGGGCGCTTACATCTTGATATCCCGCTGGATGGCAAAGAAACTCGTGCCACCGGTGACGTTGCTTTTAAGAATAACTCCTTGTTGATCAAGCCGCTGGATAGCACCTTTACTCAGCTCAATGGTTCACTGCATTTCGATAATGGCAATTTAACCAGTAGCCCAATGAATGCCGCTTGGTTTGGTCAACCGGTAAACTTCACCTTCTCAAAGGCGGAAGGTGCACAGGACTTTGGCGTAGATGTGGCGATGAACGCTGATTGGCAGCCCGCGAAGCTGCCGTGGATGCCGTCGGCGTTAGCGAAAGAGGTTGCGGGCTCTGCGCCTTGGAATACCAAAGTGGCGATTAAGCTGCCGCATAAGGGCCATCCATCGTATGACGTTCAGGTTAACGCGGATCTGAAAAATGTAAGCAGTCACTTACCGTCACCGTTAGATAAACCACATGGTCAGGCATTACCATTGGTAGTGAATGCTAAAGGCGATTTGAATGGTTTCATGCTGACAGGGAATCTGGGGCCGAAAAATCACTTTAATAGCCAAATTATTCTGCAAAAACACGGTGTGAAGCTGGCTCGTGCCGCGTGGAGCGACAATAGCCGTAAAATCCCTGCGTTGCCTGAAAGTGAGTCGTTAACGCTGAATCTGCCGGCTCTCGATGGTGAAGAGTGGCTCGCGGCGCTGGCTCCGGCGCTGGGAGAGAAGGCGGGAACCGCAGCTTCAAACTTCAGCTACCCGCAACAGGTTAACCTAACCACACCACAGCTCATTTTAGCGGGACAAACGTGGCATCAGTTGACCGTTTCGGCTTCAAAATTGGCGAATGGCACGCATATCAGCGCTAAAGGGCGTGAAATTAACGGCGAAGCTGATTTAGATAATAACAACGTGTTACGCGCCAACGTCGCCTACCTATATTACAACCCGCAGTGGAGCACTGTGTCTCCAAGTGCTGCGCCTTCAGCAAACAGCGATGCGCCACCGGCCGTGGAACGAGTCTCCTTTAGTCAGTGGCCAAGCATGATCCTGCGTTGCCAAGACTGCTGGATGATGGGACAGCGTCTACGTCAGGTAAATGCCGATCTAACGCCGAACGGCGATCAACTGATGCTGAAAAACGGCCTAATTGATACCGGAAATACCAAAGTTACGCTGAGCGGCATGTGGAATCAGAGTAATAGCAAAGATCATACTTGGCTGAAAGTACAGGTTAAAGGCGCTAACATTACCACCAGCAGCGACTATTTTGGTTTTAGCTCGCCGCTGAAAAACTCTCCGTTTGATGTTCATCTTGATTTGAACTGGATAGGCGAACCGTGGCGGCCGCAGGTGAACTCGCTTAATGGTTCGCTAAGCAGTAAGCTGGGTAAAGGTGAAATTGATAATGCGGGCGGCGGTCGCGCTGGACAACTGCTCCGGTTAGTGAGCTTCGACGCCCTGCTGCGTAAACTAAAACTCGATTTTAGCGATACGTTCGGTCAAGGGTTCTACTATGACAGCATTCGCGGCAATGGTAAGTTTAAGGATGGTATTCTATCCACCAATGATTTACTGGTAGATGGCTTAGCCGCTGATATTGCGATGGACGGTAACGTGAACCTTGTGACTCGCCGTATCGACATGCAGGCGGTCATCGCGCCGGAGATTTCGGCTACCGTCGGCGTTGCAACGGCATTTGTTATCAACCCTGTCGTTGGAGCCGCCGTGTTTGCTGCATCAAGAGTATTGGCGCCGTTGTGGAATAAAATATCGCTGATACGCTACAACATTACAGGCAGTTTGGATCACCCAACCATTAACGAAGTTTTACGCCAGCCAAAGGAGAAATAGCACGATGAGGAATGCAAATATTGCTTTATTGCAACTGTGCAGCGGAGATAACACCCGTTCGAATCTGGCGCAAATAGAACAGCAAATCAAGCAGTTGAATAACAATATCAAGCTGGTGATGACGCCAGAAAACGCACTGTTGTTTGCTGATTCGAAAGCCTATCACGAGCAGGCCGAGCAAGAAGGCAAAGGCCCGTTGCAGGATGCTATTCGTGATATGGCGCGCCGTTACGGGGTGTGGATCCTGATTGGCTCAATGCCGCTAATTAGCCGTGAAGATAGCAAGCAAATCACTGCCAGCAGCCTGTTATTTGACGATCAAGGCGAGCTGAAAGCGCGTTACGATAAGCTGCATATGTTTGATGTTGATATTAAAGATACGCATGGTCACTACCGTGAATCTGATACCTATCAGCACGGTGAACATCTGACCGTGGTCGATACCCCAGTGGGAAAATTGGGTATGACTATCTGTTACGATCTGCGTTTCCCCGGTTTATTCCAAGCGTTGCGTGATAAAGGCGCCGAAATTATTTCCGTGCCTGCGGCGTTTACCCGCGTAACTGGGGAATCTCATTGGGAAATCTTGCTGCGTGCTCGCGCAATTGAAACTCAGTGCTATATTTTGGCTCCGGCTCAGGTTGGTCGTCATGGCGCAACGCGCCGTACGTGGGGACATACCATGGCGGTGGATGGCTGGGGCAATGTTATTGAACAGAATGCCGATTTGGTCATGCCGATTAAAGTGAAGGTGAATACTCACTCACTTGAAAATATTCGCACCCAGATGCCGGTCGCACAACACAACCGATTCCAGCCGAAGCTGGTTAATCCTTTGGATCAAGAAGAGTAAAACGCTATGAGTCTGACGTTCGTTAGTGAGCAGCTATTGGCTGCTAACAAACTGAGTCATCAAGATCTGTTTTCAGTATTGGGTACACTGGCTGAACGTCAGCTTGACTACGCCGATCTCTATTTCCAGTCCAGTTACCATGAGTCTTGGGTGATTGAAGACCGTATCATTAAAGACGGTTCTTACAATATCGATCAGGGCGTTGGCGTGCGCGCTATTAGCGGTGAGAAGACCGGCTTCGCCTACGCTGACCAGATTACCCTTAATGCGCTGAATCAAAGCGCACAGGCGGCGCGTAGCATTGTACGTGAACAGGGTAATGGCAAAGTTCATACCTTGGACAACGTGCCTTATAGCTTGCTGTATCCCGCCATTGATCCGCTGCAAAGCCTGCCGCGTGAAGAGAAAATTGCTCTGCTGCATCGCGTTGATAATATTGCGCGTGCGGAAGATCCCCGTGTGCAGGAAGTGTCTGCCAGCATTACTGGGGTGTATGAGTTAATTCTGGTGGCTGCAACAGATGGCACTTTGGCGGCAGATGTTCGCCCGCTGGTGCGTCTTTCTGTCAGCGTGCTGGTAGAAGAGGATGGTCGCCGTGAACGTGGTTCAAGCGGCGGCGGTGGTCGTTCTGGTTACGAATATTTCCTCGAGCTCGTCGATGGTGATGTGCGTGCCGATGCTTTTGCCAAAGAAGCGGTACGTATGGCGCTAGTAAATCTGTCTGCGGTGGCGGCTCCAGCCGGTTCAATGCCGGTCGTGCTTGGCGCAGGCTGGCCGGGCGTGCTGTTGCATGAAGCGGTTGGTCATGGCTTAGAAGGTGATTTTAATCGTCGTGGTACGTCGGTGTTCAGTGGCCAGATGGGGCAACTGGTAGCCTCCGAACTGTGTACCGTTGTCGATGACGGCACGATTAGTGGACGTCGTGGCTCTCTGGCAATCGACGATGAAGGCGTTCCAGGTCAATACAACGTACTGATTGAAAACGGCATTCTGAAAGGCTTTATGCAGGATAAAATGAATGCTCGCCTGATGGGGCTTGCGCCAACCGGTAACGGTCGTCGTGAATCTTATGCGCATCTGCCAATGCCGCGCATGACCAATACCTATATGTTGGCGGGCAAATCATCGCCGCAGGATATTATTTCCAGCGTTGAATATGGCCTATATGCGCCGAATTTTGCTGGTGGTCAGGTCGATATTACGTCGGGTAAATTTGTCTTCTCTACGTCAGAGGCTTATCTGATTGAGAATGGCAAAATCACCAAGCCGGTGAAAGGCGCAACGCTGATTGGTTCAGGCATTGAAGCCATGCAGCAGATTTCTATGGTCGGTAACGATCTGGCGCTGGATAAAGGCGTTGGCGTATGCGGCAAAGAAGGACAGAGCGTGCCGGTTGGCGTTGGTCAGCCAACGCTGAAGCTGGATTCAATGACGGTGGGGGGAACGGCGTAAGCTACATCTTCCTCGCCATAGACCCCCTCCCAGCCTCCCCCTTGTCAGGGGGAGGAGCAGATCGAGATCTTTAATTGAGCGCCGATCTGTTCCCTCCCCCGCGAGGGGGAGGGCTAGGTTGGGGCAATCGGACCCTCACTCCTCCTGCCGATAATCCTGATAAATCTCCCCAACCTTGGTGAAGTATTCGCTAAGGTAGTTAATACAAACCTGCACCTTGAGCGGCAGCTTATCTTTTTGGGTATGTAAGGCGTAAACCGGCCTTGGATCGGATTGGTAACGGCTGAAGAGAATTTCAACTTCACCGCGTTTTATCTCTTCGATGACCCACATCAGTGGCACGTAGGCAATGCCCACGCCTTCACTCAGCCAGCGGATGAGCGTTTGTGAGTCATTGGTGACGAAGCGGCCCTGAGGCGAGAGATGCAGGGTTTGCCCTTCTGGCGCAATCAGCTCAAATTCACTGTCGGGGCGAACGCTGTAGGTTAACCAGCTAAAACTGGTGATGTCTGCGGGTTTTTCTGGCGTTCCGTGCTGCTGAAGGTAGCTTTTTGCTGCGCAGACCACCATTGGCATAGAGCCTAGGCGCTTAGAGAAAAGGCTAGAGTCTTGTAATGCACCCACACGCACCACCAGATCGAGCCCGTCAGCGATAAGGTCTGGTGCAGGTACACCGGTGACTAAATCAATCGACAATCCTGGATATTCACGCAGCATTCTGGCCGTCATCGGCGCCAATACATTTTGTGCCATGGTGGATGAACTACCGATACGTAAGGTGCCCGTTGGCGTATTGTTGAAAGCGTAAATCTGTTCGTGGACTTCTTGCGCCTCAAGCAACATTTTCCGGCAGCCTTGATAATAAATTTTCCCTGCCTCGGTTAAACCAATGCTGCGCGTGCTGCGGTTGAGTAGCTTAATATTCAGCTCATTTTCCAGCTTGGAAATGGTTTGGCTTATGGACGAAACGCTCATCTCAAGCTGGCGTCCTGCGCTAGTAAAGGAGCCGCATTCAACTACTTTGGCAAACACGGCCATGCGCTTAAGTCGTTCCATTGTTCAATCTACCTTAATAGGGAAGTGAGGCTGCATGGGAGAAAACGCCTTACAATCAGCCTTTGAGGTAACGATGATAGCTTAAAAAAACGACTGATTGTTTATTTTAAATAAAAAGTGATTTAGCTCACATATTCTATACATGGTGATTATTATTGCGCTAAGATATTGTCATTGACGATGCGGAAATAATCCTCTGTGTATCGAAACGACGAAATGTCCTTCTGCCATCAGATCCTGTAGCTCACATCCTCTGACAGACATCCTTTTTCTGAGTTAAACGCCATCAACCAGCATTTCAGGGTGAGGGCGGTTAGTGGATCGCGCAAGGCAAAAGTTATCGTTCGTAACGCTATGCAGCCAACGAAGAATGCCGCGTTGAGCTAGGCTAAATATTATTTGAGTGGAGAGAATTATGGGGCTGCTACCGGTAATGGTCGTTTTTGGCCTGTCCTTTCCACCGGTGTTTTTTGAACTGCTGGTGGCTTTGCTGCTGTTTTTACTGTTCCGGCGGGTATTACAGCCGACGGGGATCTACGATTTTGTTTGGCATCCGGCGTTGTTTAATACCGCGTTGTACTGCTGTTTGTTCTACTTGATTACCTGCTTATTTGTCTGAGGTCACTGTGAATCAAATTATGATAAAAATGACCCGCATCGCTATCACCGTGATTATCGTGATAGTAGCGGCAATTGCCGTGTTTAAAGCATGGGCCTTTTATACCGAATCCCCCTGGACGCGTGATGCCAAATTCACCGCCGACGTCGTTGCCATTGCGCCAGACGTCAGTGGCCTGCTATCGGACGTGCCTATTCATGATAACCAGTTGGTGAAGAAAGGGCAGATTCTGTTTGTTATCGATCAGCCACGTTATCAAGAAGCGCTAAATCAGGCTGAAGCCGATGTGCGCTACTACCAAACTCTGGTCAGTGAAAAAGCGAAAGAGGCTGGGCGTCGTGTACGTTTAGGTGTTCAGGCGATGTCTCAAGAAGAGATCGACCAGTCAAGCAATATGCTGGCAACGGTGCGTCAGCAGTTGGCGAAAGCACAGTCAACGCGCGATCTGGCAAAACTGGATCTAGAACGTACCGTGGTGCGTGCACCGGCCGATGGTTGGGTCACCAACCTAAACGTTCATCAGGGCGAGTTCATTAACCGTGGTGCTAAGGCAGTCGCGCTGGTGAAAAAAGGCACCTTCTATATTCTGGCCTACATGGAAGAAACCAAACTCGACGGCATCCAGCGCGGCGATCGCGTGGAGATTACGCCGCTAGGCAGTAACCGTATCCTTTACGGCACCGTAGACAGCGTATCCGCAGGGGTGAATAACAAAAGCTCTACCGCGGATAGCAAAGGCTTGGCGACCGTTGACTCTAACCTTGAATGGGTTCGTTTGGCGCAGCGTGTTCCGGTGAAAATTCTGCTCGATAACAAAGAGCAAGAAACGCCTTATCCGGCTGGGACAACGGCCACCGTGGTAGTGAGCAACCAGCAAGACGTTGAGCGTAAATCATCATCGCCGATTGTGCAGTTGCTACATCGTCTGCGTGAATTTGGTTAAGCCCTCCCAACGATATTTTCACTTATTTTCACTGGGGATTTGTACGCACGTTAACGTGCAAATCCCTATCACTTTTTAGCGCAGACAGAGGCAATGATGAATAATGGTGGCATGTTTTTGCGCTTACGTTTTGCCTGTAAGTTAGCATTTGCTATCGTGCTGGCGCTGTTTCTTGGCTTTCATTTGCAACTGGAAACACCGCGCTGGTCGGTTTTAACCGCGGCTATTGTCGCCGCAGGCCCAGCGTTTGCTGCGGGTGGCGAACCTTTCTCTGGCGCGATCCGTCACCGTGGTTGGCTACGTATTATCGGGACATTTATCGGCTCGATTGGCGGTTTGCTGATCATGATGTTGTTTATCCGTGCGCCGCTGGTGATGATGCTCCTGTGCTGCGCATGGGCGGGCATATGTACCTGGATCTCTTCGCTGGTACGCGTGGAGAACTCTTATGCCTTTGGTTTGGCGGGCTATACCGCGCTTATTATCGTGGTGACAACGGCAACGGAACCCTTGTTGAGCCCGCTGTATGCGGTTGAGCGCTGTAGTGAAATCGTATTAGGGATCGTGTGTGCGGTGCTGGCCGATATTATCTTTTCGCCACGTTCTATTAAAAGTGATATCGACCGCGTGGTGAGCTCGCTCATCGTCGATCAATTCCGATTACTGCAAATGTGCGTTCGGCCTGACGAGCGAGACGTGCTGGATAAGTCGTGGAACGATTTAGTGAAAGGCACCAACGCGCTCAATGGGATGCGCAGCAATCTGATGTTGGAATCCACTCGATGGGTGCGTGTAAACCGCCGTTTGAAAGCGTTGAACACCGTTTCTTTAACGCTGATCACACAGGCCTGTGAAACCTTCTTTATCAGCTCAAATGCGCCGGAGCGTATCCCTAGCGAAATGCAGGTTCTGATCCTCGAGCCGGTAGAAACTATCGGTGATGTTCACAAACGGATGAAACAGCTGCGTCAGTTGCTATCGATGCAGCCCACGGACTCGGTGCCGCTAACCATCAGCAGTTGGATTGGCGCCGCTACGCGCTACCTGCTCTTGGCAAAAGGGGTGCATACCAACAGCAGTATCAGCTCGGTAGAAGAAAATATTCTGGAAGGCGAGTATGTGGTCAAACCCGCCTCCGCAGAGCGCCATCATGCGATGATCAACGGCCTGCGTACGTGGGCAGCTACGTCCATTGGTGCAATGTTCTGGCTATGGACCGGTTGGACATCCGGCAGTGGCTGTATGGTTATGATTGCCGTGGTGACCGCGCTGGCGATGCGCACGCCGAACCCACGCATGGCATCGATTGATTTCCTGTTAGGCACGATTATGGCGCTGCCGATAGGCTCGCTGTTTTACATGCTAATCCTTCCCGCGACCCAGCAAAGCATGTTGTTGCTGTGTATTAGTTTGGGGCTGATGGCGTTTGTTATCGGTTTGGAAGTGCAAAAACGTCGTTTAGGATCGCTGGGGACCTTGGCTTCGACGATTAACATCATGGTGTTAAGCAATCCGATGTCGTTTCCGGTAAGCAGCTTTTTAGACAACGCGATTGGCCAGATCATCGGCTGCTTTGTGGCGATGATCGTGCTGTTCTTGATCCGCGATCGTTCAAAAGCTCGGACAGGACGCGCCTTACTCAATGGTTTTGTGTACAGCGCGGTATCGGCGTTAACCACCAATCAGGCGCGGCGCAATGAAAACCATTTACCGGCGCTGTACCAACAGCTCTTCCAGCTGTTGAATCTGTTCCCGAATGACATTGCTAAATACCGTTTGGCGCTGACGTTGATCATCGCCCACCAGCGTTTACGCAATGCGCCGATTCCGGTCAACCAAGAGCTGTCCGATTTCCATAAACAGATACGTGCGACCGCCAATAAGGTGATTTCAGCAGGTGGCGACAGCAAGCGAAGAGGATACTTTTTCCGCTTGTTAGACGAACTGAATCAGTATCAGGAACGCTTGGTACACTATCAGGCTCCGTACACTGTTACGATCCCGGTCAAACGGCTATCGACCATGTTGGAAAAATACCAGCATGCGCTAATTGATTAAATCCTAACCGTGCGACGAATAGGGCTTAGGAAAAGAAATCGTTTGCGTAGGATCATAAAAATCGTGATTTAGCGCTTGCAGCATCGCTGCGGGTGAGTATAATGCCCGACAATTTGCCGGGAGACTGCATGAAAAACGTTGTGGCTATCAGTGCTGTTTGGGTCGCTTGTCGACTAGACGCCCTGCCTGAACAAGGCGGCTGCCACCGTTTTTTTCTTCCGTTGCTAAAACGATCGTTAATCGCCCCTCAATGAGGGGCTTTTTTTTGCCCAGCGATCGGGTTGATTACATTTTAAACATCCAGTAGCCCCGGCCAGCGGGCGCGAAAAACAGGAGAACAAGAAATGGCTAATCCGTTGTATAACAAAGATATCATCTCCATAAACGATCTGAATCGTGAGGAACTGGAGCTGGTATTACGCACTGCTGCAAGCCTGAAGGCGAATCCGCAGCCAGAATTGTTGAAACACAAAGTGATTGCCAGCCTGTTCTTCGAGGCCTCAACGCGTACCCGTCTCTCTTTCGAAACCTCCATGCATCGCCTTGGCGCTTCGGTCGTCGGTTTCTCCGACAGCAGCAATACGTCGCTGGGTAAGAAGGGCGAAACGCTGGCAGATACCATTTCGGTTATCAGCACCTACGTGGACGCCATTGTGATGCGTCACCCGCAGGAAGGCGCGGCGCGACTGGCTACTGAGTTTTGTGGTTCGATTCCGGTCGTTAACGCGGGTGATGGTTCGAACCAACATCCAACCCAAACGCTGCTCGACCTGTTTACAATTCAGGAAACGCAGGGACGTTTGAATAACATCAATATCGCAATGGTCGGCGACCTAAAATATGGCCGCACCGTACACTCATTGACGCAGGCGTTGGCGAAGTTTGACGGAAATCGTTTCTATTTCATCGCGCCAGAGGCTTTGGCGATGCCTGCGTATATCTTGAAAATGCTGGATGAAAAAGGCATTCAATACAGCCTGCATACCAGTATCGAAGAAGTGATGCCGGAGCTGGATATTCTGTACATGACCCGCGTACAGAAAGAGCGCTTGGACCCGTCTGAATACGTCAACGTGAAGTCTCAGTTTGTGCTGCGCTCCGCGTCCCTAGAAGGCGCGCGTGACAACATGAAAGTGCTGCATCCTCTGCCACGTATTGATGAAATCACCAACGACGTTGATAAAACGCCGTATGCCTATTATTTCCAGCAGGCAGGAAACGGCATCTTTGCCCGTCAGGCTTTGTTGGCTCTGGTTTTGAATGCTGAACTGAACTTTTAATCGAGGACGCTAAGATGACACACGATAATAAATTACAGGTAGAAGCGATTAAACGTGGCACGGTGATTGACCATATTCCAGCGCAGGTTGGCTTCAAACTATTAACGTTGTTCAAACTCACCGAGACCGATCAACGCATTACTATCGGCTTAAACCTGCCTTCGAATGCGCAGGGCCGTAAAGACCTGATTAAAATCGAGAACATCTTTTTGACCGAAGAGCAGGTCAACCAACTCTCGATTTATGCGCCAAAAGCGACGGTAAACCGCATCGATAACTACGAAGTGGTTCTTAAGCTCACGCCAACGCTGCCAGAGCAGATTGACCACGTATTGGACTGCCCAAACAGCAACTGCATCAGCCGCAGCGAACCGGTGTCTTCCAGCTTCAAAGTTCGCGTGCGCCAAGATGAAGTGTTATTGAAGTGTAAGTACTGTGAAAAAGAGTTTGAACATCATGCTGTGATGCAGGGGATTTAGATTAAAGCTCAATACAAATTTCCAGATTTAACTCGGGTTTGCGAGGCAGCGGGTGGGTTTTAGTAGGCTGCTTCCCTATAATGGTGACGAATTTATTCTTAATGTTCATCATACATCCGAAATCCTATAGGAGCAGATATGTCACGCATCATCAGTACAGAGAACGCACCTGCCGCCATCGGTCCTTATGTTCAGGGCGTTGATCTGGGTAGCATGATCATCACTTCTGGTCAGATCCCTGTGAACCCGAAGAATGGTCAGGTTGCTGAAGACGTTTCCGCACAGGCGCGCCAGTCTCTGGAAAACGTGCAGGCTATCGTTGAAGCTGCTGGTCTGAAAGTATCAGATATTGTGAAAACGACCGTTTTCGTTAAAGATCTGAATGACTTTGCGACCGTTAACGCGACCTACGAAGCGTTCTTCACTGAGCATAATGCGCCGTTCCCAGCGCGTTCATGTGTTGAAGTTGCACGTCTGCCTAAAGACGTGAAAATTGAAATCGAAGCGATCGCAGTACGTCGCTAATATCTCGATTATCAATGCTATACAGGCCAGCAAAAGCTGGCCTGTTTTGTTTTTAGCGCGGTAACAAATTGAGGTTAAGCGTCTTTCACTGATGACGTATTACCGAAGAAGAGCTCGGTAATCAGTTTATCGTCGATGGGCTCACCGCTCAGCGTGCGCACCAGTAATTCACTGCCGAGCAGTTGAAGTGAGAACACCATATCAGGCTGCACACGCTTAATTTTCTGTAGGTGTTTGCTGGCATTAACTACCGAAATGGTTTTGGTATTGGCATTGGCGACCTCTTTCGCCGCCAGCACGATAAATGCATTTTCTGCATCATCGTCACGCAGCGCCAGAATGAATTTCGCCTTCGCCGCACCGGCTTCGATCAGCACTTGGGCATTAGACGGATCGCCGATAATTAAGTCCGTATCCGGTGGATATTCATGAGACACATTGGGCGGTACGATAACGGTGAGTGCATCTCCACGCTGTTTAAGCCCGAGATAAACGCTCAGTGCGAGCGGAGTGGCACCCGCGATAATAAAGTGGTTTTTACGCATCACGTGAGAAATCCTGCCTTTCACCAATCGTTTTAAATTACCGCCAATCACTGGCCCAATAATGGCACTGATTGACGTCGCAAATACGGTAATCCCCATAACGATAACGGAGACGGTAAATAGCCGAGCGGTTGCCGTATGAGGAACAATATCGCCAAAGCCTACCGTTGACATACTGACGACCGAGAAATAGAACGCCGTTGGCATATCTAAAATAGGCGGAACAAATTCGCCACCTAAATAGAGCGAACCAAAAACGGCATACAGCAGTAAAGACGCAAAGCTGACTAACGCAAATAGACCACCGGCGGCTAAGCTGGCGTGGTCAAAGCGCCGCCAATAGGCGATCAGTAAAATCAGCAATATCACGGCGTACAGAAACAGGTTCAGCATTTCCTGAGGTGAAAGAAAGCTGAGCAGGCCGGTCACGAATAACAACAATAACGAGAATGCCCAGGCTACGCGTGCGCGCAGCAGCAACCCAAAAGCCATCAGTATTAAGCCAAACCCAAGCACAAACTGCGGGATTTCAAGTAGGCCAGTAACAGAAAGCGTCTCTTTCCATGAGCTGAACGAACTGATGGCGTTTGGCACATAGTCAAACGCTCGCAGCATCACCGGACGCATGAAGAGATAGCCATACGCGGCCACCAACACGGCCAGACACCAGTGCGGTTTAAACAAAGATATAAATCTGTGGAATAGTTTTTTCACGGCAAAGGGACTGATTCAAATAAAAAAAGTGTAGCGCGAAACGCCGGTGATGAACAGTTGGGGTCTATACGCGTTGTTCGCCAGTTTAACTCTCCCCGGTGAAGGGGAGAGGTAAATGGGGTTTATTGACCTAATACTTTTTCGTATTAGAAGAACCCTTGAGGTTTTTCGCTATAGCTAACCAGCAGGCATTTCGTTTGCTGGTAATGCTCTAACATCATTTTGTGGGTTTCGCGCCCGATGCCAGACTGTTTATAGCCACCGAATGCGGCATGTGCCGGATAGGCGTGGTAGCAGTTTGTCCACACGCGACCGGCCTGAATACCGCGGCCCATCTGATAAGCGACGGTGCCATTACGCGTCCATACGCCTGCGCCGAGACCGTAATCGGTATCGTTAGCCAGCTCAAGCGCTTCCGCCTGATTTTTGAACGTTGTGACGGCCAGTACTGGGCCAAAAATCTCTTCTTGGAAAACGCGCATGCTGTTTTTGCCAAACAGAATGGTGGGTTCTAAATAATATCCACTGCCTAGTCCGCCCTCTAGAAGCCGTTTGCCACCGCCGGTCAGGACGCGAGCGCCCTCTTTTTTACCAATTTCGATATATTTCAAAATGGTATCCATTTGGCCTGCGGAAACCTGAGCGCCCATCTGGGTATTGCTATCGAGTGGGTTACCTGAGCGAATGGATTCCACACGTTTAATCGCGCGTTCCATAAAGCGTTCGTAGATCGATTCCTGCACTAGTGCACGGCTTGGGCAGGTGCAGACTTCGCCTTGGTTAAAGGCGAACATGGCAAACCCTTCCAGCGCCTTATCAAAGAAGGAGTCTTCTTTGTCCATCACGTCGGCGAAGAAAATATTGGGTGATTTTCCGCCCAGTTCAAGCGTAACGGGGATCACGTTTTTCGCCGCATAGCCCATGATTTGCTGACCCACTTCCGTGGAGCCGGTAAACGCCACTTTAGCAATGCGCGGTGAGGTTGCTAGATATTCGCCAATTTCGCCACCTGCACCGTTTACCACGTTGAGCACGCCTTCTGGCAACAAATCGCCGATCAGCTCCATCATGATCAGCACGGACATCGGCGTTAGCTTAGCGGGTTTTAATACGATGCAGTTGCCCGCTGCCAGCGCAGGTGCCATTTTCCAACAGGCCATCAACAGAGGAAAGTTCCACGGGATGATCTGTCCTACGACGCCAAGCGGCTCATGAAAATGATAGGCCACCGTTTCGCTATCAATTTCGCTGATACCTCCTTCTTGAGCGCGAATACAGGAGGCAAAGTAACGGAAGTGATCGATGGCAAGAGGAACGTCGGCGTTTAGAGTTTCACGGATCGGTTTGCCGTTATCCCACGTTTCAGCGTGAGCCAGCAATTCTAGATTTTGCTCCATGCGGTCAGCAATCTTAAACAGCACGCTAGCGCGTTGCTGTACTGAGGTTTTTCCCCAGGCATCTTTGGCGGCGTGGGCGGCATCGAGCGCTAAATCCACGTCTTTCTTACTGGAGCTGGCCACTTCGCAAAGTGCTTGTCCGGTGACAGGGGTCAGGTTAGAGAAATATTCTCCTTCAACGGGTGGCACCCATTTTCCGCCGATAAAGTTGTCATAACGTGATTTGAGTTTGAGGGGGGAGTTGCCACTACCGGGAGTGAGAATATCAAGAGCGTGATTCGTCATTACTGTCTCCTTGAGTCCATAGTGTCAGGTACAGTGAAACGCTTATACCCTTCATACTTCAAGCTGCTTACGCGTTGGCTGCTCCCGCTCACCCCAGTCACTTACAGGAGTAAGCTCCTGAGGATTTACGGGTTTGCCGCCTTCAAGCAACTTGAATTATTTTGGGTATATATATTGCTCTATAAGCGTAGCGTGGCTGGATATATGAGGGACAAGGAGGGCGTATTTATTCGGAAGGGATCACAGTTTGGTGCGCAAATGCGCACCAAAAAGCCATGATAGATGGTTAATCGTCTTTGAACAGCGCGCTATCTCGCAATAGATGATCGTTTCCACGGCGGCGAGTGAAGCCGCTGCGATCAAAAAACTCCAGAATTTGGATCGCCAATTTACGGCCTACGCCCAGACGATCACGAAAATCTGCGGCGGAAGTGCTGCTCTGTGTGGCATCCATGGCGCGGATCAAATCGGCAAACTGATGCATACGCTCGGTGCGATAGTAACGATCTTTGACCACGGCGGTGATGTAGCCAAGCAATGCCGCCTGACGCAGTAATTGGCGCATTTCATTTTCTTCGGCGTTCACTTCCTTGGCGAGATCGCGCACCCACCACGGCGCATCCTGAATCAGCGGTTGCGTACGCTCCCACAGCACCTGCTGGGCGTCGCTCAGGGTTAAACCATGCTGTGGCAGATGTAGCCAGCCGCGGCTGTTGACGATTTGCTGATTAGCCAGCAGATGATTAATGAGGGCAAACACCAGCGATTCGGGTTCGACGGGCAGTGCCATACGGCGCAGGCGCGCGCGACCAACGCCCATCTGATCGTTATGCTGCTCGTGGAACAGCGCCAACGTGTCTAACAAACGCTGTTGGAAGCGTTCCGCTATCTCGCGTGATAATGCGTAGTCACCGACCACCAGCAGATTATCGGCATGGAAAAGCTCGCTACAGCGTTCTGCCGTGAGCTGGCGCTCCCAGGCGAACTGAGGAATAGAAAGCGTGCCTTTAGGCAGGCGTAAGGCTAATACCTCGGCATCACTTTGCGCATGGGCGAGCTGTTTGAGCCAATCTAAAAATGCAGGCAGACGCTTACCACGGCGCGGAGAGGTGGTTTGCAATACTCGGGCTGCACCCAGCGTGCTGCGTGCTGAAATATCACGCATGATCAGGGTGTCATTTTCGACCAGCCATAGCGAGCTATCGAGCACCAACTCAGCCAACTGAACGCCTTCCATCGGGGCCTGTTCATCCAATAACGAAATACGGCCCGTAATGTGGCTCGCGGCATGATGCAGATGTAGCGGTTGCCAGTGCTGGATGGGCGCAATGAGATCAAGCGCAACTAAAATACGCGTACTCGCTGTTTCCGAAGGGCGCTGTGCCAGCAGCCAATCACCGCGGCTGATCTGCTCTTTGCTGACGTCGCCGCTGAGGTTTAGCGCAATACGCTGACCCGCATGGGCATGTTCAGAAGGCTGGTTCTGGGCATGAATGCCGCGCACGCGCACGGGTCTATCACAACCGGTTAGCCATAGATTGTCACCCACTTCCACGCGGCCTGCGAGAGCCGTGCCGGTAACCACTAAACCCGCGCCTTTCACGCTAAAAGCACGGTCGATGGCTAAACGGAAGCGTTGATCGAGATGGTCTGGTGTTTCGGTTAAGGCAATAAGATGCGTACGCAGCTCATCGATTCCCTCACCCTGAGCGGCTGCCGTGGTAAAAATCGGCGCGTCAGACCACCCCATTTCATGCAGTACGTCGGTGACTTGCTGGTGGACTTCATCCACACGGGCGCTATCGGCGCGGTCGGCTTTGGTTAACGCCACGGTTAATGCCGGTTTGCCCGCTAACCGCAGCAGCGTTAGGTGTTCGCGTGTTTGCGCCATAACGCCATCGTCGCAGGCCACGACTAACAGGGCGTGAGGAATACCGCCAATACCGGCCAACATATTGGCCAGGAATTTTTCATGGCCGGGAACGTCGATAAAACCCAGCACGTTGCCATCGTCTAATGGCAAATAGGCGTAGCCGAGGTCGATGGTCATACCGCGGCGTTTTTCTTCCGGTAAACGGTCAGCATCCACGCCCGTTAGCGCCTGTAACAGCGTGGTCTTACCGTGGTCAACGTGCCCAGCGGTAGCAATAATCATGGACGTAACTCCTGTAATAACGCGTATAAAAGTCCGTCTTCATCTTCTAAACAGCGCAGATCGAGCCACAGTTTTCCTTCACTGATGCGACCAATCACTGGGCGGGATAGCGCTCGGCATTGCTGAGACAGCGCTTCGAGTTCGCCGCCTTTTCCGCTGTGCGGCATCAGGGTGATGGCAATACTTGGCAGGCGATCAACCGGCAACGATCCGCTGCCGATTTGCGACTGGCAAGGTGCGATGCTCACGTTAAACTGCTTGGCGAAGCGGTGCTGTAATGGCGGCAATAGACGCTCGGCGCAGGCGCGGATCTCAGCTTCGGTGCGGGTCATATGTCGCAGCGTCGGCAAAGCCTGAGCGAGTTTCTCTGGCTGTTGATAGAGCTGGAGCGTGGCATCAAGCGCTGCCAGCGTCATTTTACCGCAGCGAAGCGCGCGCTTGAGCGGATGGTTTTGCAGCTGTTCAATCAGCTCACGTTTGCCCACGATAATACCGGCCTGCGGCCCGCCTAATAATTTATCGCCGGAAAAGCTGACTAAATCTACGCCGTCGGCAATCAGCTTTTGCGGCATTGGCTCGGCGGGAAGACCGTAGGTGGTCATATCAATCAGCGAACCACTGCCCAAATCGGTAATAACGGGGATCCCTGTTTCACGACCTAACGCCACCAGCTCGGCTTCATCTACGGCGGAGGTAAATCCTTGAATCGCATAATTGCTGGTGTGTACCTTCATCAGCAACGCGGTGTTTTCGTTGATGGCCTGACGATAGTCTTTGAGGTGAGTTCGGTTGGTGGTGCCCACTTCTGTGAGTTCGCATCCGGCCTGCAGCATGACGTCAGGGATACGGAACGCACCGCCAATCTCAACCAGTTCGCCGCGTGAAACGATAACCTGTTTATGGCTTGCCAGCGTGGCCAGCATTAGCAGCACTGCAGCCGCATTGTTGTTAACGATACAGGCATCTTCCGCGCCGGTTAATTCACACAGGCGGTCGGCGATCGCGCGATCGCGATGGCCACGGCCTGCGCCGTCGAGATCGTATTCCAGCGTTACGGAGTGACGCATTGCCATGACGCTGGCGTCGATAGCCTGTTCTGCTAACAGGGCGCGGCCAAGATTGGTATGTAATACGGTTCCCGTCAGATTAAAAACCTGCTGGAGTGCGTCTTTTTGGCTGAGCGAAAGCTGATGTTCAACTGCAAGAGCCCAGTTTTCACACCATGCAGGAAGCTGTTGCTGAACGCGAATGCTGTCTCGCGCCTGCTGTTGCAGCCTGCGTAAGGTTTGGGTGACGAGCTGTGCGCCATAATTTTCCAACAAGGGTTGGAAAGTTTCGTCGCGTAACAGCGTATCGACGGAGGGGAGCTGGCTATAAAGAGTCTGGCTGTCTACGGACATGGTGATCTCACGCCTTTATCATCGTAATAGTGAATATGATAAAGGCTGAGAGCCTAAGAATACAGCGAGTATCAGGTTACCGGTGGTTCTGTGCGGGTAAAGCTCTCCCGTTGGAACAAACGCTCCGCCAGTTTAACCAGCTCAGGGCGCTCTAAACTCCAGTTCGGCGCGACCCGACGAAAATTGAGATAGCCAAGACAGCATCCGGTAGCGATATCTGCCAGCGTCATCTGTGCTCCGTTGAGCCACTTACCTTCTTTCGCGTGTTGTTCTAAAGCGTCTAAGCCACGATCGATTTTGCCACGCTGGCGCACAATCCAGTCGCTATTCTGCTTGTCGGCTGGGCGCATCATTTCCTGAACCAGTAGCACCGCGGCGTCACAGATGCCGTCAGAAAGCGCTTCTAGCTGACGTACACGCAGCGCCTGTTGGCGATCTTCCGGTACGAATTTTGGCGCGGCGTCTAACAGATCGATGTATTCGGCAACGATGGGGGAGTCATAAAAGATCTCACCGTCGGCGGTGACGAGCGCGGGAATTTTCCCTAGCGGGTTATATTGCGGAACATGGCTGGTGCTTTCCCACGGAATGTCGTTAACAAATTCAAATGTCAGCCCTTTTTCCAACAACATAACAAAAATTTTGCGCACGTAGGGGCTGGTATAGCTGCCAATGAGTTTCATAGTCCCTGTCCTTATCCACTAACAAAACGATGAGTTTAAAAAGGATACTGGGATGAGTATGGCAGAAACGTTAGGGTAAGGAAGTGAGAACCGACCACGGAATAGTGGTCGGTGGCGCAAATAGTTTACTTCTTCTTGTAAATTTCGGCGGTGCCGCGGGCAATATCGCCCATGCCCTCTGTACCGACTGAAGTGATGCGGTAAGCGTCAGCGTCTTTCTCTTCGGCTTTTTTCTCCAGCTTTTTCACGATGTCATCCATGGTGCCGTCGCGCACTTCGGCGCTGACGTCGCCAATTTTGGTGTATTTTTCCATATCAGAATGTTTGATTTCATCAGCCGCGTTAGAAAATGCAGAGAAAGAGAGCAGAGAGGCACCGGCAATAGCAAGTAAGTATTTATTCATATCTGTATCCTCGGTTTTATTTGTGAGTGACCGGCCTTAACGACAAAGCCAGCAGTTCATCCTTCAAACGATGGATCTACGACGTAGTACAGCATGGAATATAAGGACGCAGGCGGAAGGCAACCGCTTTAATCCTGAGTTCAGTGTTTGAAACCGTCGAAACTCGATGATTAGAAAAATTAATCAGACGGTTTTTTAATCGCCTTTCAAGCTTAGTGTAGATTTTCAGGATTGATAGGGAGGAAGGGAAAACGATGTTTATGCAGGGGGCGAAAGCCCCCTGTGAAAGGGTAAATATTATTTATGCTGTCCCTGTTTCTCAAGGAACTGAACGCCCTTGTCTGGGAAGTCAGTGAATACGCCGTCAACGCCTGCTTTGTTGTAGATCAGATCGTAAAGCTGGTCACCGTTGCTGACGTAATTTGGCAAGGCGTCAACGCGAATGGTATAGGGATGCACTACCATTTTCGCGGCGTGAGCATCGGTTACCATCTCGGTTAGTTTTGGATTAGCTTGGGTAGCATCTTTGCCCACCAGCATGTGGTAATCCGGCCCAATGCCGTCGGCATATTGCGCAATCTGCTTCATCGCACCCGGTTTAAACATCCAGTCGTAGTCGTAGTTCACCCACGTGCCGTCTGGTTTTTTCTCATAGGTTTCATTCCAGTCGGTATAAGCAATTAGCTGAACCAGTTTGAGATCCATGCCCATCTTAGGCTCTAGCTCGGTTTTGATGCGCTTAAGCTCGTTTGGATCGAAACATTGCAGATAAACATTGTCGTTCTTGCCGGTGTAGCCGTATTGCTTCAGCACCTGTAGCACTTTGGTGGAGATGTCTTTGCCTTCTTGCTGGTGGAACCACGGCGCTTTTATCTCTGGGTAAATCCCGATGTTTTTGCCCGTTGAGTGGTTAAGCCCTTGGACAAACTCGATCTCTTCTTCAAAGGTGTGAATGCGGAAATCAGATTTTCCCATTGGGAAACGGCCCGGATAGCTTTGCACGCGTTTGCCGTCTTTAATGTCAAAACCTTCGGTGAATTTCAGCGATTTGATTTCGTCGAGGGTGAAATTAATCGCGTAGTAGCGCCCATCTTTACGTGCGCGATCGGGGAAACGGTCGGCAACATCGGTCACGCGATCCAGATAATGGTCATGCAGGACAACTAATTTGTCGTCCTTAGTCATCACCAAATCCTGCTCGAGAAAATCTGCGCCTTGAGCATAAGCCATGGCCTTAGAAGGCAGGGAATGTTCCGGCAGATAGCCGCTCGCGCCGCGGTGCGCAATAACCACTTTATCGGCGGCCTGCGCGCTCATCGCCAGCGTGCCGCTTAATAGCAATCCTGCCATGATGGTATTGAGTCGTAGGGTCATAGAGGTTTTCCTTATTTTTAGAGGTCTATACCCGCCATACTTCAAGCTGCTCATGCGTTGGCTGCGTTCAATCACCCGAATCACTTACCAGAGTAAGTTCATCGGGATTCTTTCTCTTGCGGCTTTCAAGCAACTCGAATTATTTTGGGTCTATTTGGGTAAAAAAAAGGCCGTGACGCAGGAAGCAACGACACGGCCTAGTGAAACGTTTTAAAAATTAGTTCCCGCGGTTTGCCGCGATTTCTTCGTGATGTTTTTTCTCGTTGATCATCACGACTAACAGCAGGATAACGGCGAGAATGCTACCGCCAATCATCACCATAAAGCCGCCGTCCCAGCCGAAGAAGTCAACGGTGTAACCCACGATGGCGCTGGCTGCAACCGAGCCACCTAAGTAACCGAACAGACCGGTAAAGCCCGCTGCGGTACCCGCTGCTTTTTTCGGTGCCAGCTCTAAGGCGTGCAGGCCGATGAGCATAACAGGGCCGTAAATCAGGAAGCCGATGATAATCATACAAGCCATATCGACGCCTGGGTTGCCGGCTGGGTTCATCCAGTAAACGATGGTGGCGATGGTGACCAGCACCATGAAGAACACGCCGGTGGCGCCACGGTTGCCGCGGAACACTTTATCCGACATCCAGCCGCACAGCAGGGTGCCTGGAATACCCGCATATTCATACAGGAAGTAAGCCCAAGAGGATTTATCCAGCGCGAAGTGTTTCACTTCTTTCAGATAGGTTGGTGACCAATCCAGAATGCCGTAGCGCAGCAGATAAACAAACACGTTCGCGATAGCGATGTACCACAGCAGTTTGTTAGGCAGCACGTACTGCATGAAGATTTGCTTAGCGGTCAGCTCTTCTTCGGCTTTCTCAGAATAATCATCCGGATAGTCGTTTTTATACTCTTCAATCGGTGGCAAACCACAAGACTGCGGAGTATCGCGCATCAGGCCGAAAGCGATCAGAGCAACAACAATGGCTGCGATGGCTGGCATATACAGCGCCGCGTGCCAGTCGTTAAACCACGCCATCCCCAACAGGAACAGAAGTGGAGGCAATCCGCCGCCGACGTTATGCGCACAGTTCCACACGGAAACGATGCTGCCACGCTCTTTCTGTGACCACCAGTGAACCATGGTACGTCCACATGGAGGCCATCCCATCCCTTGGAACCAACCACACAGGAACAGCAGAACGAACATGACCGCAATGCTGGAGGTTGCCCATGGCACAAAGCCCATAAAGAGCATCACGGCAGCGGCCAAAATCAGACCGGCAGGCAAGAATACGCGCGGGTTCGAGCGGTCAGAGACGGAACCCATAATGAATTTCGAGAAACCGTACGCGATTGAAATCCCGGAAAGGGCAAAGCCCAGATCGCCACGAGAGAAACCTTGTTCGATAAGGTACGGCATTGCTAGCGTAAAGTTTTTACGCACCAGATAGTAGGCAGCGTAGCCGAAGAAGATCCCCATGAAGATCTGCCAACGTAAACGACGATAGGTCGGATCGACCTGAGCGTCAGGCAAGCGCTTCGCGTGCGCTGCGGGTTTAAAAATACTTAACATGTAGATATGCCTCCGATGGCTTTCTCTTCTTTATATGTATCCTGAACCGATTCCCCAGTGAGCCCGGTTAAGGTTTGCTGTGTGCCAACAAAAAATAGAACAGCAATGGTGTTGTCTTACGCTATTTTCCGTTCAGTGGTGGTCATTCCATTTTCTTTTTCGAGCGTAGAGTATTCAAACGCGCATTTCGTTACTGTGAGAGATCGCGCAAATTGTTACAGTTTTATGAATGCGATGCTGATTTTGAGCGGTTAGTTAATTTTTTGAAACCAAAAATCACATACATCTAGTGATAATGATCACAAAAATGGTGAAATACGCGCTAATCACTTTCGTTTTGTGCGCGTATTTGCTCCTTATCAAACAATTTCTGTGTGGGTTATGTCTTAATAAGCACAACTATTTATCAGTACATTCATTGTTGTGATTAAGGTCGGGAGCCACACATGCTACAAAGCCCAGCGACACAAGAGACTGATGTCATCATCATCGGGGGCGGTGCGACCGGTGCAGGGATTGCACGTGACTGCGCACGCCGTGGCCTGCGTTGTATTTTATTGGAGCGCCACGATATTGCGACGGGCGCAACGGGGCGCAATCACGGCCTTTTGCACAGCGGTGCGCGTTATGCGGTAACCGACGGCGAATCCGCGCGTGAATGTATTGAAGAAAACAAAATTCTTAAGCGCATTGCTCGTCACTGCGTTGAACGCTCAGATGGCCTGTTTATCACGCTTCCTGAAGATGATTTAGGTTTTCAATCTGGCTTTATCGAGGCCTGTCAAAAAGCGGGTATTGATGCGCAGGCCATCGATCCTAAAGAGGCGCTACGTCTGGAGCCTGCGGCTAACCCCGCTCTGATTGGCGCGGTACGCGTGCCTGATGGCACCGTTGATCCATTCCGTCTCACCGCCGCCAATATGTTGGATGCGCGTGAGCATGGCGCACAGGTGCTGACCTATCACGAAGTGAGCGGATTATTACGCCACGGCGATCGCATCACCGGCGTGCGCGTTATCGACCATAAATCGCGTGAAAGCTATGAAATTCATGCACAAATCGTGGTGAATGCCGCGGGGATTTGGGGTCAGCACATTGCTGAGTATGCCGATTTACGGGTACGCATGTTCCCAGCCAAAGGCGCGCTGTTGATCCTTGGACATCGCATCAACAATATGGTGATCAACCGCTGTCGCAAGCCCGCCGATGCCGATATTTTGGTACCGGGCGATACCATTTCGCTGATCGGCACCACCTCAACGCACATCGATTACGATCAGATCGACAACATGATCGTGACGCCGGAAGAAGTCGATATCTTGATCCGCGAGGGCGAGAAGCTTTCGCCTAAATTGGCGAGAACGCGAATCTTGCGCGCCTATGCGGGCGTGCGTCCGTTGGTTGCCAGCGACGACGATCCAAGCGGGCGTAATGTGAGCCGCGGCATTGTGCTGCTCGATCATGCGGTTCGAGATGGCCTAGAAGGCTTTATCACCATCACCGGCGGCAAGCTGATGACCTATCGCCTGATGGCGGAATGGGCGACAGATAAAGTCTGTGAGAAACTCGGCATTACAACCGCGTGTACCACCGCGACCGAGGCGCTGCCGGGATCTCAACATTCCGCCGAAGAGACGCTACGTAAGGTGATCTCGTTGCCTGCCACGATCAGGGGGTCGGCGGTTTATCGTCATGGCGATCGCGCCGATCGTATGCTGGCGGGCGATCGTCTTAGCAACAGTTTGGTATGTGAATGTGAAGCCGTTACCGCCGGGGAAGTGCGTTATGCGGTTGATTCTCTGACGGTGAATAATCTGGTGGATTTGCGCCGACGTACCCGTGTGGGCATGGGCACCTGTCAGGGCGAGCTTTGTGCCTGCCGCGCTGCGGGTCTGCTTAATCGTTTTAAAGTTACCACGCCGAAGCAATCTATCGATCAGCTCTCTCATTTCCTTAATGAACGTTGGAAAGGCGTGCGCCCAATAGCATGGGGCGACGCGCTGCGCGAAAGCGAATTTACGGCTTGGGTTTATCAAGGTTTATGCGGCATGGAAGCACCCGCGCAGAATCAGGGCGCTCAGGAGAATGACAATGAAATTTGACACGGTAATGATTGGCGGCGGCTTGGCTGGGCTATTGTGCGGTATTCGATTAGCTGAGGCTGGGCAAAAATGCGCCATTGTGAGTTCGGGTCAAAGCGCGCTGCATTTTTCTTCTGGCTCGCTGGATCTGTTATGTCATCTGCCTGACGGCAGCGCCGTAGAGCAACCGCTGGCCGCGTTGGAATCTTTGTCGGCTCAGGCTCCACAGCATCCTTATAGCTTAATGGGGCATGATGCCGTGGTGCGTTATGCCGCGGAATCGGAACGTTTGCTGGAACGCAGCGGGCTGGCGTTAGTGGGAAGCTGCCAACAAAACCATTTACGCGTCACGCCGTTGGGAACGCGCAGAGCAACGTGGCTGAGCCCAAACGAAGTGCCGGTGAGCGCACTGGATCAGCCGCTGCCGTGGGAACGCGTGCTGGTTGCCGGTATTGAAGGATTCCTCGATTTCCAGCCGCATCTCGTGGCGAATTCGTTGGCCGAGCAGGGCATAGAAACCAAAATCGCGGAGCTCACGCTGCCCGCGTTAGATCGTTTACGCAATAACCCAAGTGAATTCCGCGCGGTGAATATTGCGCGCGTGTTGGATTTACCTGATAACCAACAGCTGTTGATTGACGAACTTAACCGTCTTGCCCAGCAGGTGAATGCCATCATCATGCCTGCCTGTGTTGGCATGGAACAAGCTGACGCATTAGAACATCTGCGCTCACGAGTCAGAGTGCCGTTATTACTGTTGCCAACGCTGCCGCCATCGGTGCTGGGAATGCGTTTGCATCATCTGCTTCGCCGCCGTTTTCAGGCGCTGGGCGGCGTGATCATGCCCGGTGATGCGGTGTTAAGAGCCGATCTGGAAGAGGGGCAAGAAGCGAGAATTTACACGCGTAACCACACTGACATTCCTTTGCGGGCGAAAAATGTAGTTCTGGCGAGCGGTAGTTTCTTCAGTAATGGACTTAAGGCTGATTTCAACGGCGTGACTGAACCTGTGTTTGGCTTAGACGTTATCAGTGAAAACGAGCGGGCTAACTGGAGCACTGAAAATATGTTCGCGCCTCAGCCGTATTTGCAGTTTGGTGTGAGCACCGATGAGCAACTGCGCCCAACAGTAGGTGGCAAAGTCGTGAGTAATCTACGCGTCATTGGTGCTGTTCTGGGGGGATACGATCCTATTCAGCAAGGCTGTGGTGCCGGTGTTTCAATGCTAACGGCGCTGCATGCAGCGGAACAAATTTTGGCAAAAGCGGAGGGCGCGCTATGAACCTGCTCGCAGATAACAGCTTTGAAAACTGCATTAAATGCACGGTGTGCACCACCTATTGTCCTGTTGCGAAGGTTAATCCGAATTATCCGGGGCCAAAGCAGGCAGGGCCAGACGGTGAACGTCTGCGTTTAAAAGATCCTCTGCTTTATGATGATGCGTTGAAATACTGTACCAACTGCAAACGCTGTGAGGTCGCTTGCCCATCAGACGTAAAAATTGGCGATATTATTCAACGCGCTAAGGCGAATTATAGCCAGCATAAACCGACGCTGCGTGACGCTATCCTCAGCCATACCGATCTGATGGGGACGCTATCAACGCCGTTCGCGCCGATTGTGAATATGACTACCGGTCTGAAACCAGTGCGTAAGCTGTTGGATAAAGCGCTGAAGATCGACCATCGCCGTGAGTTGCCAAAATATTCGCTGGGGACATTCCGTCATTGGTACAAAAAACAGGCCGCAGAACAGGCTAAGTTCGCCGAACAGGTCGCGTTCTTCCACGGTTGTTTCGTTAACTATAACCATCCGCAGCTCGGCAAAGACTTGGTGAGCGTGTTTAACGCGATGGGTATCGGCGTGCAGCTGTTGAAGCGTGAAAAATGCTGCGGCGTACCGCTGATCGCGAATGGATTTATCGAACAGGCTAAAAAGCAGGCTCGCGTTAACGCAGAGTCTTTGACCGACGCCGTGATTGGCAAAGGCATTCCGGTGGTTGCCACGTCTTCAACCTGCGCATTTACCATCCGTGATGAATATCCGCACGTGCTGGATGTGGATACCACACAGGTGCGTGAACACGTTGAGCTGGCAACGCGCTATCTCTACCGCTTATTAGACGGTGGACGTGAGTTAAAGCTGAAATCGACGCCGATGAAGATCGCGTACCACACGCCGTGTCATATGGAAAAAATGGGCTGGACGCCGTATACGCTGGCGCTGTTGCAAATGATCCCCGGCGTAGAGCTGACGGTTCTGGATTCCCAATGCTGTGGTATTGCGGGAACTTATGGCTTCAAGAAAGAGAACTACGAGACATCGCAGGGAATTGGTGCGGGGTTATTCCGCCAGATCGAAGAGAGCGGGGTGGATCTGGTGGTAACGGACTGCGAAACCTGTAAGTGGCAGATTGAGATGTCGACGAGTAAGAAATGTGAGCATCCGATTTCGTTGCTGGCGCGGGCGTTGGGGTAAGGTTTCACCCGTCAGTCGCTAGTGCTGTATATGTTGGATCTGTGAAAGATTTCGTTCGCCTATCAATAACGGTTTGCACATGTAACGCCAATCGAAGGCGTCCGATGAGAGCCCCGTTGCGCGGGGGCTCTCAACTCGCGCGCTTTTATCCGAGATGCCATCTCCGCGCCGGGTCGGCATGCGCCATCCCTGGCGCCTCCTCCCCTAGTGGAAACATCCTGTTTCCACTGCTCTCACTATCTAAACTTAAACAAGAAACCAGATAGGGTTTTGTGTTTTGTGTTTTGTGTTTTGTGTTTTGTCTTTTCGTGTTGAAAGAATGCATTTTAGAGCCGCCAGCAGGGATGCTGGTGGCAGGTTGAGGGCGTACAGGATGTACGCTCCGAGACCGGTCGGCCAAACGACTCGGTAAAAAGTGCGAGAGTGAAGAGGTTGCGCGCTGGCAACCTCTTCTCGGACGCCTACGACAGCGGTTTCATGGGAATATAAAAGCTAACTGGCGGACGAAACCCTCCACCGATCTAACATATACAGTACAGGCGACTGGCGGACGAAACCCTCCACTGATCCAACATATACAGTACAGGCGTACGAAACCTTTCACTGTCTAGACCGCTGCCATTCTCCTCCCCCTCCCTCATCCCCCACCACAAATCTTGTGATCAATACCTAGTTTCGGGAACGTTCCCGTTCCATAAAACCGTCATAGTGACTACGCTTTATGCAACTCAGTTTTTATGGATCGAAAGTATGGCGCCGATCCACGTTACTCTGAAATCAGAACGACTCTACAGGTACTCAATATGAGCAAGGTAAAACAAGATCAGGTTGATCGGCTGATCGCACTGGTGGGCGGGCGTGAAAATATTGCTACCGTCAGTCATTGCCTTACCCGACTGCGGTTTGTACTGAACGATCCGGCGCTGGCTGCGCCTAAAAAGATTGAAGAATTGCCGATGGTGAAGGGCTGCTTCACCAATGCAGGGCAGTTTCAGGTTGTCATTGGCACGGACGTGGGCGATTGGTATCAGGCGTTGATTAGCACGGCACACGTCGATGCCAGTAACAAAGAGCAGGCCAAGAAAGCCGCTCGTCAGAATATGAGCTGGTGGGAAATTGCGATTTCGCATTTCGCCGAGATCTTCTTCCCGTTGCTGCCTGCGTTAATCAGCGGTGGTTTGATCCTCGGTTTCCGTAATGTGATCGGCGATATTCCGTTGGTGGATGGACAGCCGTTGACGGCATTACATCCGGCGTGGAAAACGGTTTATGACTTCCTGTGGCTACTGGGCGAAGCGATATTCTTCTATCTGCCGGTAGGTATTTGCTGGTCAACGGTGAAGAAGATGGGCGGTACGCCGATCCTCGGTATCGTGCTGGGGATTACGTTGGTTTCTCCACAGCTGATGAATTCGTACATGCTGGGCCAGCAGTTGCCTGAAGTATGGAATTTTGGCTGGTTCACGATTGAAAAAGTTGGCTATCAAGCACAGGTGATTCCATCCGTGATGGCGGGTTTAGCCTTGGGTTGGATTGAGACTCGCTTAAAACGCCTGATCCCCGATTATCTGTATCTGGTCGTCGTGCCGGTGACGTCACTGCTTCTGGCGGTGTTCTTGGCGCACACCCTGATTGGCCCGTTTGGTCGCATGATTGGCGACGGCGTTGCATGGGCTGTGAAAGCGGTGATGACCGGCAGTTTTGCTCCGATTGGCGCGGCGCTGTTTGGCTTCTTGTATGCACCGTTGGTGGTTACCGGCGTGCATCAGACAACGCTAGCGATCGATATGCAGATGGTGCAAAGCATGGGCGGAACGCCGGTATGGCCGATTATCGCGTTGTCGAATATTGCTCAAGCCTCTGCCGTGTTGGCGATTATTTTCATTAGCCGCAAAGCTAACGAACGTGAAATTTCGGTGCCAGCGGCGATTTCTGCCTACCTCGGCGTTACCGAGCCTGCGATGTACGGTATCAACCTTAAATACCGTTTCCCGATGCTGTGCGCCATGATTGGCGGTGCCTGTGCGGGATTGATTTGTGGGTTGTTTGGCGTGATGGCTAACGGCATCGGCGTGGGTGGATTGCCGGGGATTCTTTCTATCCAACCGAAATTCTGGGGAATTTATGCCGTGGCGATGGTGGTTGCGATTGTAGTGCCTCTTGCCCTAACTATCTTGATTTATAAGCGTAAACAGAAGCGCGGCGAGTTGCCGGTATAACGAATGAATACGGCTGCGAGTCTCGTGGCCGTAGAGTGAAAATAGGAATATGACGATGAGCGAAACAGTGCCGTGGTGGCAAAACGGTGTGATTTATCAAATCTACCCGAAAAGTTTTCAAGACAGTACCGGCAGCGGCACAGGCGATCTCAACGGGATTATTCAGCGTCTGGATTATCTGCAAAAGCTTGGCGTGAGCGCACTGTGGCTGACGCCGGTCTATCCGTCGCCGCAGATTGATAATGGCTATGACGTTGCTGATTACTGCGCGATCAATCCTGATTACGGAACGATGGCGGATTTTGAGCGTTTGGTTGATGAAGCTCATCAGCGTGGAATGCGTATCGTGATGGACATGGTGTTTAACCATTCGTCGACTCAGCATCCATGGTTTGTTGCGGCGCAGGATCCTAGCGACGAGAAGCATGATTTTTATATCTGGCGTGACGGCGAAGCGCAGGCGTTGCCGAATAACTGGCGCTCGAAGTTTGGTGGCAACGCGTGGCAATGGTCTGAAAGCGCAGAGAAATATTATCTGCATTTGTTCGCACCTCAGCAGGCAGATCTCAACTGGGAACATCCGCCGGTGCGTGAAGCACTGAAAGCCGTGTGTCATTTCTGGGCGGACAAAGGCGTTGATGGTTTGCGTTTAGACGTGATCAATCTGGTGTCTAAACAGCAGGATTTCCCAGACGATCTGCAAGGGGACGGGCGTCGTTTTTATACAGACGGTCCGCGTATTCATGAGTTTCTCAGCGAGTTTGGCCGTGATGTCTTTAAGCCTCGGGGCTTAATGACCGTTGGTGAAATGTCGTCAACGCAGCTTGAACATTGTCAGCGCTATGCGGCGCTAGACGGCAGCGAGCTTTCGATGACGTTTAATTTCCATCATTTGAAGGTGGATTATCCCGGTGGTGAAAAATGGACGCTGGCGAAGCCAGACTACGTTGAGTTGAAGAGGATTTTTGCCTATTGGCAGCAGGGAATGCATAACCGAGCGTGGAATGCGCTGTTCTGGTGTAACCACGATCAGCCGCGCATTGTGTCGCGTTTTGGTGATGAGGGTGAATGGCGGAGCCTGTCGGCAAAAATGCTGGCAATGGTGCTGCATGGTATGCAAGGCACGCCGTATATCTATCAGGGTGAAGAGCTGGGTATGACTAATCCGGGCTTTACCGATATCGAGCAGTATCGCGATGTTGAAAGCCTGAATATGTTCCGAGAGCTCAGCGAACAGGGGCGAGACAGCGCAGAGCTGTTAGCGATTCTGGCGACTAAATCACGCGATAACAGCCGCACCCCAATGCAGTGGAATGCGAGTCCAAATGCGGGCTTTACGCAGGGAACACCGTGGATAGAACCTGCCGACAACTATACCGAGATCAACGCTCAGGCGGCGGTCGCCGATGAAACGTCGGTGTATTACTGCTATCAGTCGTTGATTAAGCTGCGCAAGCAATTGCCGTTGCTGACCCACGGCGACTATGAGGATTTGCTGCCGAATCATCCGGCGCAATGGTGCTACCGTCGTAGCTATCAGGGGAAAAGCCTATATGTATTGGCCAACCTGAGCGCGCAAACGCAGACGCTGGAGATAAGCGGCGAGTTGCCGAAACAGGGGCGTGTGCTGATGAGTAACTATCCTCAGCAAAGCGCAGTTCCTCAGTCGCTGCGGCCATATGAAAGTATTTATTGGCTTGTAGACGCATAACTGTCTGACGTGAATCCCCCTGATTTGGGGGATTTTTGTTGGCGGCAATCCTCATTAAATTGTGGTTGGCACCTCGTTTCGGATGCTACTGTTTCTTTATACTAAAACGATGTTTCAAAATAATTTAAGAGAAATGTCGAGGAATGTATGATCACTGGAAATGTTAATCATCTAGAACTATTGCCTTATTTACCTGCTCAGCTCAAGCAGGCGATTCAACATGTTATGGCGAATTTCAATGCGGATTCTGCGCTAGGCAAGTTTGATGTGGATGGCGAAAATCAGTTCGTGATGATTTTTAACGATTCAACCTCTCCAGCGGAAGAGCGCCGTCAGGAATTGCACGGTAAATATTTGGATATCCAAATTGTTTTAGCCGGGCAGGAAAAAATGGTCTTTAGCAATCTAGCCGCACCGCAAGGCCGCTCTGAATGGCTTGAGGGTAAAGACATTGCCTTTTTGCCTCTAGAGCAGCAGGGCTTAGAAGAGAAAAGCTTTATCATGAACGCAGGTGATTTCGTGGTGTTCTATCCCGGTGAGTTACATAAGCCCATGTGCACCGTGGGTGAGAATGCACCGGTTAAAAAAGCGGTCGTGAAGATTTTAGTGAAGTGATTGAGTGTCAATAGATTGGTGATTCATCGCAGTCTGCGCGACTGCGATGACTAAGTCTTGCAGAAACCCTCACCGCAGCGTGTATTTGTCGATATTGGTCAGAAAACCACGAATCCGCTCATCCCCATGTTTAAACAGTGAAACAATTTCCTGCACCGCTTTGCCATTGCGGTCTTTGCTCCAGGCGAGCGACAAAGGCGAGGGCTGGCGTTTGTTGTCGACTTCCCGCGTTAGCAACTGGCCGCGATCGATGAAAGGCTGGCAAATATTCTTAGGTAAAAAACCCACGCCGAGCCCGTCAAGATGGCACTCGAGCTTGGTCTGCATATCTGGCACTTTAATTTCTTTTTGCCCAGGTAAAAGCCAAGCCACGCGTTTGGTTAAGTTCCGCGACGTGTCTTCGATATTGATGGCTGGATAGCCGCGTAATAGCGTGTTGGTTAAGGGCGTAGTGCTGGCGGCTAAGGGATGATGGGGGGCAAGCACAAACACCCAGCTAACTTCGCCGAAGGGGAGAGTGCGTATCGAGTTGGAAAGTGATTCGGAGCCGGTAACGCCAATCGCAAGTTGAAAATCATCATAAAGCATCGCATCCCAGACCCCCATGTAGACCTGACGTGAAAGTTGAAACTGGGTGAAAGGAAAACGATGATTGAGCCATGTCAGCAGTTTTGCCGCCGATGCTGCGTTATAAAGCAGGTTATTGACTACGATATTAACCTGTCGTTCTACACCGTCGTTGACTTGACTGAGTTCATCGGGCATGGCGTCAATCCAGCTTAGCCACTGATGGCAGCGCTCCAGCAAATGAACGCCAGCGGGCGTGAGGCTGACGGTGCGCGTGGTGCGCAGGAACAATTGTGTTCCCAAGTTTTCTTCCAGGGTTTTAATACGATAGCTGATGGCCGCGGGCGTTTTATGTAGGTATTCCGCCGCCTTAGAGAAGCTGCGTGTTTCAGCGACTCGAATAAACGTGCGGAGCGTCTCTTGATCAAACATCGTATTCAACCCTCCGTTGATGAGCGTATAGCCAGCGCAGAGTGAGAACCATTCCCAATAAAGTATCCGCCCCCGAAGTATGTCCATGATGCAGGACGCTTTCAAGCGAGCTCTCCGTAGCCTGTGAGCCACGTGCAAGTCGGCGTAACAGCGCGTGTATTGTGGTGCTGAAATAACCGCGTTGTGCATAGTAAAGATAGCTGGCACTGACGCTGGTGGTTAAAGCTATCAGCAGGTTGTCGCTGGGAAGCAGTGAAGGACGCAGCGCCGTCTGTGACGTGGCGTGAAGAATGGCCATCATGCCAACCAACATGTCATCGCCGCTGGGGGTTAAACCGGGGCCTAAACCAATAATAGAACGCCAGTCTGGGGCGAAGCCCTGCGCCCAGCGAGAAAGTTGCTGGGTGAAAATAGCGGTGTAAGGCGACGGCAAATGGGGGGCTTGATTAAGCGGCCCACATAATCCGGTGATAGCGCTATGGCGCGAAAGGTATTTTTCAAAGTGCTGTGGCGCAATGGAAAGCTTATCAGACATGCGTAAATGCAGCGTGCGTCGTGGTTTGAGCAACTGAATATGCGGGGTAAATAGCCCACCGTTAATCGCCGTCAAACGAGTACCGGGGGCTAAATAATGGCTAAGTTGGTCAAAGTCAGCGCGGCGTATGAGCCATCCCATCGGGCTAATCCCGTGCCCATAGCGATGCAAGGTTAATAACTGATTGGATGCATTACGCAGATTAATAGCGTGATTAAACCGATTTTCACATACCCAGATACCGCGTATTGGCGGCAGGCAATCACTGGCGGCTAAAGGAGAGCAAATCATTATCCGTTCTCCTAAGGGTTGAAGGGGAGAAAGCGCCTACGGTGAGTCATAATACTGATTGTTTAAGCGATCGAGATACACGGGTCTAGCACACCGCGGGGCGCTCCGGCGGCTTACGCCGCTACGACCCCATCGGTGTGCTCCCCCTAAAATCAGGCTTAAATGAACAATATTACAGCCAGTAGGCAGGCGCTTGGTGTGTTATGCATAGACCTTATGCATGAATATTCATCGCTTCAGCCAGCGCTTCTAGCGCTTGCTCAAAGCAAGGCAGCGGTGCTCGCACGGTGCCTGCGCCGACTTGGCCAATACCCGCTTCGCGGTGGGCAATACCGGTATTGATGAGCGGCGTGATCCCCGTTTCGACGACGCGACGGATATCCAGACCTAAACAGGCACCTTGGAAATTCCATGATGGGATCTGCAGCAGCGGGTTGTGTTGCAGATAGATTTCGCTCATTTCTTCCGAAGTTTCTTGAGCTGCATCCATGCCACCGGCACCGACAAATCGGGTTACGCCAGGTGCCGCAATCATCGCCGCACCGCCAATGCCGAAGGTTTCCGTAATGGCGCTATCGCCGATGTCAGGGTTGGCATCATCTTGGCTAAAGCCGGTAAAGAACAGCCCTTGCGGCGTATTCACCGGCGCCGTAAACCAGCGATCGCCTAGCCCGCTTACGCGAATGCCGAAGTCTCGGCCATTACGTGTCATGGCTGTCACAATGGAACCTGCTTTGATATCTGCGGCGGCATCCATTACCGCTTTGCAATAGGCCATCGCAAGGTTTAGGAAGAACTGATCGGTCACGCTGAGGAACTGTAATACTTCACCCAAGCGTGCTTTATCGTCATTCTGTAGCGCAATTTTAGGTGCTAGTGTGCGCATCAGCAGCGCTGACGCGGCAATATTACGCTGGTGGAATTCATCCCCCATGGTGATGGCCTGAGCCATCAGTGCGCTAAGATCGATGCCGTTTTCAGTTTCGCTGAGTGCTTGCTGCAATACCGGTGCTAAGGTGTCACGCATCCAGCACAGGCGGCGCTGGACGTCTTCACCGTAGGCACCGAAACGCATGACCTTGCCAATACCTTCGTTCAAATTGCAGTAGGCGCTGTTGCCGTGGACGTGATTTTTAACTTCAAGTACCGGCATATTGGCCGAAGTGATCCCGCCCATAGGGCCAACGGCGTTAACGTGATGGCAAGGAATAAAGGTGATCTCACCCGTTTCCAACAGCGCATGCGCCTGTTGTTCATTCTGAGCCCAACCTTCATAGAGGCACGCGCCGAGGCATGCTCCGCGCATTGGCCCGGTCATATCCTGCCATTCAATTGGAGGGCCTGCATGCAGCAAGGTTTTTCCTTCACGTAAAGCAGGGATCACGTCTTTAGCCAAATGAACGCCGGTCCAGAATGGGCGGGCTTCTTTAATGCGTGCAACGATCGCCTCATTGGCGTGCGCAATAGATGAGTACATAGCAGACCTCTTAATTTAATTGTTTTAGCAAACTGGCTAAATGAGCATTGCCGCCCGCGATAGGGGCCCATTGGTAATGCACGACAGGACAACCGGTGCTTTGCAAGTCTTGAGCAAAACTGCGCAGGCCAGCGTTGATGACTTTGACGCCATCAAGCAGTGGATTACGGGGGTAGTGAGGGGTTTCTGGCACGCGAACAATCAGATGATGAGCCAGTAACACCGCTTCTTGCAGCGTATTCATGACGACGATGTCGCCGTTAATCAGCGTGTCGATCTGCTCAGCGCGCGGCTGAGGATCTTGCTGTGTACCGGTTACGGTTGCGATGACCACCAGTGGATTCTCGGCGCCCCGTGCCGTGCGGACTTTATCGACCGCTTCTAACACTGCGGTGGCAGGATCGGCACATGCGCCATAGCCCAACACCACATCGACTAGCAGCACGCCAATGTCTGGCTGGTGGGCAATTTTTTGGATCTCAAGTGAACGGCTGGTAGGGTCAATCATTGGATGTGGGCGGCCAACGGTATATGCATCGTCACCCAGATCGATAAGGGTATGCCCCTGAGCGTGCAGCATGATGCCGCGATCGTGTTTGCTATCGGTTTTGGCATTTATCTGCTCAGCCAATAACATTGCGGCTTCAGCCGCCAGCGTACCACCGGCATAGAGACCTAGGATTTTCTTGCCGATGACGCTCGGCTGGGCAGCGGCAATTTCTTCGACGCTAGCGAGCATCACAGCAAGGTGAGCGGCTTCGGCTAATGAACTGGCTAACCAAACATTACCTTCATGTTTTTGCTCAGGTTTAGTGCCAAGGAAAAGCGCGACAACCGGTTTTGCCACTGCTTGCATGGCGGTTATCACCCGCTTGCGTACGCTTTCGGCCGGAGGTTTAGACACGAAGGCCAGTACTTTGCTTTGATCATCACCCGCGAGAATTTCTAGGGCGCTTAACGCGCTGATGCCGCCAATGGCCTCGCTAAGATCTCGGCCGCCGAGACCCAGAGCATGGGTGACGCCGTGGCCGAGTAGCGCGATTTGCGAGGTAAGTTCTTGAATACCCGTGCCTGAGGCCCCAATCACCCCGATAGAGCCTTTAGGGAGTACGTTGGCGAAGGCTAAAGGCGCACCGGCGACCATGGCGGTGCCGCAGTCTGGCCCCATCACCAGCAGCCCTTTTTCACGTGCGGTTTGTTTCAGCGCGAGTTCTTGTTCAACGGGCACGTTGTCGGAGAACAGCATAACGTTTTTGCCGTTTTCCAATCCCTGACGCGCCAGATCGTTGGCATATTCACCGGCAACGGAAATGAGCAGCAAATTAGCATCGGGAAGCTTTTGCTGTGCGCTGTCCCAGCGGCGAACTTTTTGCAAATGTTGTCCAGAAGCTTGCCCTTGGGCGATAGCGCTCAGCTCGATTTCTAGCTGACGGCCAATAAGCTGCGCAATATCTGGGATCTCTTCATGAGTACGGATGGCTACGCAAATATCATTTGGCGTAGCGCTGGTAAAACTTTCATGCCAAAAACCGGTGGTCTCCAGAAGTGATTTGTTGGCTGGAGTGCCCATCATGACGGAGACCTCATCCACCTGCGGTGACTCACTGAGCTTGCGTGATATCAGCATCAGGCTTACAGAATCCTGAAAACTGCCTTTTTTTACAGATGCATAAATCATTTTAATTCCCTCGGATTATTTCTTTTCTTTCAGGAACAACATGCCGCACAGGCCAATGACCAAGAGGGCTGCTGATACATAGAAACTGGAGGCCAAACTGCCGGTGATATCGCGAGCGGCACCGGCGATGATCGGCGCTAAAATAGAGGAGCTCATGCCGATGAAGTTGAATAAACCAAAGGCGGTGCTGTAGTTATTTTCGTCCACGCTGTCGGCGACCAACGCCACCAGAACGGGATCAAGCGCCAGCTTGCCCACCAGACCATAAATACACAGCGCTGCAATAACGCCGCCCATGGTTGGCATCCAAACAATTGAGAGCATGCTCAGAATCGCGAGAGGAACCAGAATCAAAATGAGCGGTTTACGTTTTCCCAAACGGTCAGAAATGGTTGAGAACAGCAGGGCGCCGGGGATCGAAATCCATGCCACTAAGGACGAGATAAAGCCGGTTTCACTGCCTGGGATCCCACGCTCGCTTTGGAGGTAATACGGTAGCCATGTCAGAATGACGAAGAATCCGAACAGACTGCAAAACACCATCAGATAGACCAGCAGCAGATTGCGGTTTTTTAATAAATCGCTGAATTTACCTTTTTTAACCGCAACGCCATCGGCGGTGACCGCGCTGCGTTTCTTTTCTTTAACGAAGAACCAGATCGCTAAGCCGGTCAGAATGCTAGGCACGGCCATGGCGTAAAATGGCATTCTCCAGCTGTGGCCCTGATCGTAAACTAACCAGCTTGATGACATCAGCCCGAGAGCAATGCCGAATGCCATACCGCTGTTAATGATGGCACTACCGAGAGAACGATATTTTTTGGGAATTTGTTCCGAAGATAAGCCATATTGAGGGCCGTAATAAGTTCCTTCGCCTGCGCCGGTGACGACACGGGAAAATAGTAGCGTTGTCCAACTTTTCGCCCATCCTGTGACGGCGGTAAAAATACCGAATAATAAGAATCCAGGAACTAATACTTTTTTCTTGCCAATTTTATCTCCTAAGATCCCTGCCGGAACTTGCAACAATGCATAGGAGAAATAAAACACTGAATTTAATATTCCTAGTTGTGTTCCATTTAATCCGAATTCTTTTTCCAACTCACCCATCACCGGATTTAATACCGTACGGTCTGCATACATAAATATCCAGCCGAGCCAAAATAAAAATACGGTTATCCACCAAGCGGGTATGCCTGTTTTTTGCGGTGCGCCCGCATGCTCTATCGATTGTGACATAAGATACTCCCCTGAATACCCAGCATCTCTTGCTTATGGCGCGTTAGCCGTCCTGCTCATCCCTATCACTGACTTAGATCAGAGGTACTGGGGTCAAGAATGCTTACGACCAAAATATTGAAATTATTGGGCATAGCTATAATAAAAATGGTTCGTGCCAAATCGCTATGACGGTAAGCTATAATAATCGTAGAGGGATTCTGGTGAGATAAATCACATTTGATCTATTGTAAGGGAAGTTTTCTTATTCTACGGTCTATTAATAAAAAAAATTAAAAAATCTATTATTCAATTTTATTTAATTAAACAGCTCTGTGATATGCCAATTATAAAAAAATAATAGACTGTATTTTAAATGTAGCCACCATCACATTTTATATTTTAAATAAACTTAATTTTATCCTAACAAATTAACGTTTTTTATGGGGTATGAAATGAAACCAACCGTCGTCATAGCGCTCGGGGGAAACGCTATTTTACAGCGTGGAGAAATTCTTTCGGCTCAAAACCAGTACAAAAATATCGCTCAGGTGGCTGAGGTGGTTGCTGGGCTAGCCAACGATTATCGCGTCGTGATTGTGCATGGCAACGGCCCGCAGGTGGGATTGCTAGCGCTGCAAGGTGCGCTAGATCAGCAAACCCCAGCGTATCCGCTGGATATTTTAGTGGCTGAAACGCAAGGAATGTTGGGCTATATGATTGCTCAGTCGTTAGGGCAGAAAGAGAACATTCCTCAGGTGGTTAGCCTGCTGACGCGTATTGAAGTTGAGGCAGACGATCCTGCATTCCAGCAGCCGAGTAAATTTATTGGCCCTGTCTATCTGCCTGACCAACAGCATGAACCTAAACTCCGCTATGGTTGGACGATGAAAGCGGATGGCCAATATTTTCGTCGCGTGGTGGCTTCGCCTAAGCCAAGAAAAGTGGTTGAGCTGGCCTCGATCAAGTGCCTGTTAGATAGCGATCATATTGTGGTTTGTGCGGGCGGCGGTGGAATGCCGGTTGTCGCAAGCCAACAGGGATATTGCGGTGTTGAAGCTGTTATTGATAAGGATTTATCAGCCGCGTTGTTAGCCGAAGAGTTACATGCGGAATATTTAATGATTTTGACCGATGCGGATGCGGTTTATCAGGATTGGGGAACGCCACAGGCGCGGGCATTACGACATGTTACCCCTGAGGTATTGCGCCCGTTTGCGGCTCCTGATGGCGCGATGGGGCCGAAGGCAGAGGCGGTGATTGCGTTTGTTGAACAAACGGGCGGAACGGCATTTATCGGTGCATTAGCTGATGCCGAAGCGATTTTACGTCGGGAGAAAGGCACCTGTATTACGCCAGAAACTGCGGCTGTTCTATAAAACAAAATCAGCGCGCCGTGAATATCAGGCGCGCTGATTTATTGAGTTATTACAGTTTGCCTAACGTCGCTACCATCACGGCTTTAATGGTGTGCAGACGATTTTCCGCTTCGTCAAACACGATGCTGTGCTCGGATTCAAATACTTCGTCGGTGACTTCCATACCGCCATTCAGCCCATATTGCTCGGCCATCTGTTTGCCCACGGCGGTTTGATCGTCATGGAAAGCCGGTAAACAGTGCAGGAATTTCACCTGCGGGTTGCCAGTCAGTTTGATGACGTTCATGTTGATTTGATAAGGCAGCAGTTGGGCAATACGCTCTTTCCACACCTCTTTTGGTTCGCCCATGGAAACCCAAACGTCGGTGTAAAGGAAATCGGCGTCTTTCACGCCTTCCGCCAGATCTTCGGTTAAAACCAGCTTCGCGCCGGTTTTGTCGGCTATTGCCTGACATTGAGCCACCAGTTCGGCCTCCGGCCAGCAGGCTTTTGGCGCAACGAGACGCAGCTCCATCCCCATCAGCGCCGCGCCTTCCAGTAATGAATTACCCATGTTATTACGCGCATCGCCAAGGTATGCCAGTTTCACCTGTGACAGCGGCTTATTTGGCATATGTTCTTGAATAGTGAGCAGGTCGGCTAAAATTTGGGTTGGATGAAACTCATTGGTTAATCCATTCCAAATCGGCACACCGGCATACTGTGCCAGGGTTTCCACCACGTCCTGCCCCCAGCCGCGATACTGGATGGCGTCGTACATTCTGCCCAGCACGCGCGCGCTGTCTTTGATGGATTCTTTGTGGCCGATTTGGCTGCCGTTTGAGCCTAAATAGGTGACATTAGCGCCTTGGTCGTAAGCGGCAACTTCGAAAGAGCAGCGGGTTCGGGTGGAGTCTTTTTCGAAGATGAGCGCGATATTTTTGCCTTTCAGCGTTTGTGGTTCATTCCCTGCCTTTTTAGCCTGCTTAAGCTCAGCGGCTAAAGTGAGTAGATATGCGATATCTGCAGGCGTGAAGTCCAGTAATCTAAGAAAATGATGCTGATATAGCTGACTCATAGTGCTCATCCCCAGTTGTGTTTTTATTGTGCTGCATGAATTAATATTCACATTATGTGTATTAAAATTCAAAATCAACCCCTGAGAGATAAATATTCACGTTTCTTATGGAGGCATGAGCGCGGCTGTGGGAGAATGAAAGTAGCGTGATTGCATACAGATTGAGGACAAAGGCATGGCAAATCCTGAGCTATTAGAAGAACAACGTGAAGAAACCCGCCTGATCATTGAAGAACTGCTGGACGACGGCAGCGATCCAGACGCGTTATACACCATTGAACATCACCTTTCGGCGGATAACTTTGAGCTGTTAGAAAAAGCGGCGGTTGAAGCTTTTAAACTCGGCTACGAAGTGACTGATGCTGAAGAGCTGGAAGTTGAAGACGGTACGCTGCTGATGTGCTGCGATGTGATCAGCGAAGTTGGCCTGAATGCGGAAGTGATCGATACTCAGGTTGAACAGCTGGTGAACCTCGCTGAGAAGATGAACGTGAACTACGACGGCTGGGGCACCTACTTCGAAGATCCTAACGGTGAAGACGGTGACGACGAAGAAGATGATGACGCAGAAGGCGTTGATGAAGATGACAATGGCGTTCGCCACTAATCTTTAACGTCGTATAGTTAGCATAGTTGACGTCATAGTGAGAATAGCGAATCCGGTGCCAGCGATGGCACCGGATTTTTTTATATATTAACTATGCGTGGGTCGCTAATACGCCTAAGCGGATGGCATATTTTTTAATTTTATAGTGCAGGGTCGTTCGTGAAATTCCCAGCCTTTTTGCCGCTTCTGCCACATTGCTATTCGCCTGATTCAACGCCTTTGTGATGAGCTGTTGTTCAAAATATGCGACTTGGCTGACAAGGTCGCCATCGCATTCAAATGTTCTGGCGGACATGGGCTGCTCTTCGGTAATTGGAGCTGCATTTTCAGGGAACAGTTCTGGGCATTCTTCATCGTAGGCAATGTTTTCTAATGGCCCATCGTGTTCTTGCATAATCATGCTGCGCACGATGGTATTTTCTAGCATACGCACGTTACCCGGCCATGCGCGTTTTAGCAGAATACCGCAGGCATTCTCGCTGATCCCCTGAATATCATGCTCAACATCATCGCGGTATTTATCGATGAAATAACGACTTAGCAGCAGGATATCCTCTGGGCGAGTGGAGAGCGGCGGCAGCGCCAGCATTCCGACGCCGAGCCGATAGAAGAGATCGGCACGCATTCTATTGTGTTTAATCAGCTGCGTTGGCGACTCGTTCATTGCTGCCACAATGCGCACGTTGGAGTGCAGTTCATGATTTCCGCCGAGTTTCCAGAAGCTTTTATCCTGTAGAAAGCGCAGCAATTTGCTTTGCATCTCGATGGGCATGGCATTGAGCTCATCAAGAAATAGCGTGCCGCCGTCTGCCAGCTCAAGGTAGCCTTGGCTATTTTCAGCGCCGGTGAATGCCCCTTTAACGGTGCCAAATAAGGTACTTTCTATCAGCGTTGAGGGGAGCGCACCGCAGTTGAGGGCGATAAATGGCTTATTCACGCGTTTACTACAGCGATGTATTAAGCGAGCAAACAGCTCTTTGCCTGTCCCTGTTTCACCCACAATAACAACCGGAATATCGTTGACGGCTAGACGTTTAGCTTTGTCTATCAGCGCCAGCATAGCGGGATTTTCCGTAATGATATCGTGGGTGTTTTCAGCTTGATTCGAATAAAGCAGTTGGTTTAGTTCCACCACCTGCTCTTGTAGGCGGCGCACGCTAGACATATTTCTACCAATTTCAATCACGCCTACCATCTCACCGTTGCGTGCATACAGCGGCGCAGTGGTGTGCTGGTAATCCACCGCCTGCCCTTTAGCGTTGTAATAAACCTGATAATGGCCGATGTATTCCACTCCTTGTTTTAGTGAGTGCAGCATGGTGCTCTGTGACTCTTTCATCTTGGGATAGACGTCTAGCATGTGGTGGCCGAGTGCTTGCTCTACGGTATAGCCATCCAAATCTGCGCTTTCTTGGTTGTAATAAACGTATTCACCATCACGATTAATTATCGCTAACGGTTGATGAATAAGATCAAAAAAGCGCGAAAACATCTCAAGGGCATACTGCAATTCTGGGTCGAGCGGAGGCATTTTTTGGTCCTTTCACTGGGTGACGGATTTTCGTCACTTAGGCAATTTTTAGAATATATGACCGAAATTATTAGTAGGGCTTTTTTTATTTTATTGATTTTAAAGATAAATAATTATGGCATGACGGTTGCAGTAACAATGTTATCTGTAGGGACATATCACGCATTAAACCATCGATAAGCAGAGGATTTTATGTCAGATAACATCGTTAAGAACTACAACCAACTGCGTCAAAATGTTATTGAGCACGATCGTCGTTTCACCAGCAACAATGGAAAACTATGCTTTGAAGGTTTAGATGTCGAAGCACTGGCAAAAAAATACGGTACCCCGTTTTATGTGTTTTCTGAGCCTGAGATTGTGCGCAATATCAAAGAAATCGAGCAGGCTTTTTCCGCACATGCCAAAACTAAAACGTTCTTTGCCTCAAAAACCTGTTCGGTGATGGGGGTGTTAAAAGCCATCAAAGATGCGGGCATTTGTGCGGAAGCTAACTCACTTTATGAAGTGCGTAAGTGTTTGGAAATTGGTTTTTCTGGGAGCCAAATCGTATTTAACGGCGTGGTGAAAAAACCAGAAGATCTCGAATATGCGATTGATAATGAACTCTATCTGATTAACGTCGATAGCCTATATGAACTTGATCATATTGATGAAATTTCTCGTCGCCTGAAAAAAACCGCCAACGTTTGTGTGCGCGTTGAGCCAAACGTTCCTTCTGCAACGCACGCTGAGCTTGTGACCGCGTTTCATGCGAAGTCAGGACTGGATCTCGAACAGGCTGAGGAAACTTGCCGCCGTATTTTACAAATGCCTTATGTGAAGCTGCGTGGTCTGCATATGCATGTGGGCGATCAGGTGCCAGAGTCTGAGCCATTTGCTAAAGCGACCAAGGTTTTGGTGGATGAATCGCGTCGTTTAGAAGAGGTTTTGGGGATCAAATTTGATTTGATCAACGTGGGGGGCGGTATTCCAGTGCCTTACAAATACGACGAAGAGAATGGCGATCCGTTAAAAGACAATATGTATGCAGGGATCACGGCTCAGGACTTTGCTGATGCGGTGATTCATGAAGTGCATAAATGGCGTACCGACGTTGAGATTTGTATTGAGCCAGGGCGCAAAGTCACGGGTTCTGCCGCTGTTCTGTTAACCGATGTTTCCTGTGAAAAACGTAAAACCAACTATGACCTAGACGGTAACGTTGAATGCCACGTTGAATGGAAGTTTGTCGATGCAGGCTACAGCGTATTGTCTGATAGCCAGCATTTCGATTGGTTCTTCTATGTCTATAACGCCTCTCGGATCACCGAGCAACACGATCAATATATCAAGCTGGCAGGCCCGCTGTGTGACGGTGGCGATTACTTCCATATGGGCGTCAAAGGCGAAGAGTTTTTACTGCCACACGATACTCAGATTGGCGATGTTGTGGTGTTCCTTGATGCGGGTGCTTACACCATTGAGAGCCAGACGGTTTATAACAACCGCCCACGTACTGCGGTCGTGATGATCGACAACCAGGGTAAAGATCGTCTGATCCGCCGTGAAGATACCTACGAAGATATGGTCAAGTACGACATTTTCTAATTTGCCCTTTGCGACAGAGGGCGGTTGTCGCCCTCTGATTTTCTCTCTGGAGATGATCATGAGTAATAGCAACTCAAGTCTGCTTGGAATCAAAGACATCGTCTTTATGAACGTCATTGCGATTCTGAGTTTACGACAAATACCCAACGTGGCGCCCTATGGGGCATCGGCTATGCTGCTGTGGGTAATCGCGGCTTTCTGCCTGTTTTTCCCATTAGCCATGGTATGCGGTGAGCTTTCTACCGGGTGGCCAAAAGACGGCGGTATTTTTGTTTGGATTAAAGAAGCATTTGGTAAACGTATCGCGTGGATTGTGGTGGTCTGTTTCCTGTTTTCTTGCGTGCTTTTTTTCCCGCTGATGCTGCAATTCGGTTTTACTGCGCTGGGTTATATGTTTAGCGACAGTCTGGCCGAAAGTAAGGTCTTTATCGGCGTGGGCTCGATGGTGATATTTTGGCTGCTGACGCTGCTTAATATTCGCGGCATGCAGTGGACTAAAATTATTAATAGCGTAAGCGCATGGTGCGGCGTCTTTATTCCTTCTGCCATTTTGATTCTATTAGCCGTTGTTTGGCTATGTACCGGACACAAAATGCAAACCGATTATGCCACGGCGGCTAATTGGATCCCTGATTTAAGGCATTGGGATACCGTGGTGTTCTTATCTAGCATGATGTTTGCCTTTGCTGGATTAGAAGTTGCCCCAATGATTGCAGGCCGTACACGTAATCCTCAGCGTGATTTCCCACGAGCCATGGCGGTTTCTGCTGGCGTCATTGTCGGTATTTATATGGTGGGAACGTGGGCGCTGAATACGCTTTTACCTGCGGGGAATACTGATATCGTAGCGGGCGTTATGCAGGCGATGCGCTCAGCGGCTGATACCTTGCATATGCCTTGGCTATTGCCAGTGATGGCTATTTGTATGTTCTTCGGGGCGCTGGGGCAAATTAACTCCTGGCTGGTTGGCCCTATTTATATGCTGCAAGAAGCTTCGCGCGAAGATAATTTGCTTGGGGAACGTATCGGCAAGCTGCATCCCAAATATCAAACACCTGCTTTTGCACTAACAATGCAGGCGCTAATTGTTACCGTTTTATGCTTTTCAACCTTTGTGTCACCTAGCGTTGCCGCTGCGTACTGGATGCTGACCGCGCTAACTACTATCACCTATTTTATTCCTTATCTGGTGATGTTCCCTGCATTTTATCGTCTGCGCATTACTCAACCGGATACGCCTCGTAGTTTCAGAATTCCCGGCCGTATTTTACCAATTTTATTGCCTGCTCTCGGCTTTATTTCGATCGCTTTTGCCGTATGCCTGCTGTTTATTCCACCTTCGCAGATCGATATGGGGGGATATTTCCAATATGCCGGAAAAATTATCGGAGGGGCACTATTAGCCGTCGTTGTGGCAGAAGTGATTTATCACCGTGCTCAACGCAGAAATGCAAAATTGCTTGCTGGTGAGGTGAAGTAACATGTATATGCCAACGCTTGAAATTAATTTAAAAAAACTGACTGACAATGCCCGCATCGAGAAAGCGCTTTTAGCGACACATGGCATAGAAGTGATGGCGGTGAATAAAGTCTTTGATGGCTGCATTGAAACGGCTCAGGCCGTAATAGACGGCGGGATTAACGTGATTGCAGAATCACGTACTTATAACTTAAAAAAAATCCGAGCCACGGGCTGTACGACCTGCCTATTACGCAGCCCTTGCCTGAGTGAAATTGAAGACGTAGTGCGTTACGCAGATATCAGCCTGAACAGTGAGCCTGCCGTGATGCAGGCGCTGTCAGATGAAGCTCAGCGTCAGGGAAAAACGCATCAAGTCCTGTTAATGATTGATATGGGCGATTTACGGGAGGGAATTTGGTTTGCGCATTATGAGCAAATCTTATCAACCGTAAAGCTGATTGAAGAACTGCCTGGACTGGCATTATACGGGCTAGGGACTAATTTCAACTGCTATGGCACAGTGCTGCCAACGGTAAAAAACGGGGAGGATTTTCTCGCCATTGCCGCGCGTATTGAAGCCGATACCGACACGAAAATTAAGCATCTCTCGGCTGGGAACTGCACCAGTTATCACCTATTAGATAAAGGTATTTGGCCGGTAGGATTAAATCATCTGCGGATTGGTGGATTACACGAGTTTGGCATTGAATATGTCGATATGAAATATTTGGACGCTTTCCACCATTCGCAAAAAGATGTCGGTAAAGCCTGTTCAGACATGTATTTGCTGCACGCAGAAATTATTGAGCTGAATAGTAAACCAACGGTTCCGGTGGGCGAGTTAGGGGTGGATGCTTTCCTACAGCCGAAGTCATTTACCGATCACGGTACGCGTAAGCGCGCATTGCTGGCGTTTGGCCGACAAGATGTACCGGCGGAAAACTGCGTGCCTCAAGATGAAGCCATCAACGTGTTAGGCCAAACGAGCGATCATACGCTGGTTGATATTGAAGACAGCCAACAGCCGCTTAAAGTCGGGGATACTATTAGTTTTGAACTGGATTACACCGGTTTACTGATGGCCTGCCAGACACGTGGCGTACAAAGACATTTCAAATATTGATACTTAACCTGATGCCGGTAGGTTTTCCCTACCGGTAGGGGAAACCTATGGGTTATATACAGGAAGTGCCTGATTCGCAAGAGGGAACGAAGCTACGACGCACGCTGAAAAAACGTCATTTATTGATGATGTCTTTAGGCGGCACCATTGGAACAGGGCTGTTTATAGGTATCGCCGAGCCGTTACATTCTGTTGGCCCACTAGGAACGCTGCTGGCGTATCTTATCGCGGGTGGGATCATGATGATGACGATGATGTGTTTAGGCGAGCTTTCTTGCGCATTTCCACATTCTGGCTCATTTCAACACTATGCTTTGAAGTTTCTCCCCCATCCGATATGGAGCTATACCATTGGTTGGCTTTATTGGCTGAGCTGGGTCTTTTCTCTTGCAGCCGATCTGACCGCGGCGGGGCTGATTGCCCATCAATTTATACCGCATATTCCTGTGTATTATTTTTGTTTAGGTATTTTATTACTATTAACGGCGGTTAACCTTTTATCCGCAAAAATATTTGGTGAGTGTGAATATTGGTTTTCTGCAATTAAAGTCTTTGCCATTATTCTATTTATTTTGGTTGGCCTTTATTTAATTTTCCAAATGTATAGCAGCACGCCGTGGCAGCCTACGCTAAAAACAGCCGATGGTTGGTTCCCTCACGGGCAGTGGAGTATTTTTATCTGCATGACCATCGTGGTGTATTCTTTTCAAGGTGTTGAGTTAGTGGGGAATGCAGCGGGGGAAACTGAATCTCCACAGACCGTTTTGCCCAAGGTGATTAAGGGGATTGGCGTTCGTATTATTCTTTTCTATGTTCTGGCTATTTCTATTTTGGCTTTGGTTTATCCTTACGATCATCCGATACTTGGCGTAAGTCCATTTGTCTGGGTATTTGAGCGTGCGGGGTTATCTAATGCTGGCACATTCATGACTATTGTTATTCTTTCGGCTGCGCTTTCTGCCGCCAATTCGGCGATCTATGCCAGTTCACGTATGTTGTGGTCAATGGCAAAGGATGGCTTTGCGCCAAAGATGTTCGCAAGAGTGAATACGCAAGGTGTTCCGGCTCGCGGTATTTTATTTACCGCAGCGATTGCGCTAGTTTCATTGCTAACCAAATATATCTCTGCTCAAACACTCTATTTATATCTTATTTCAAGTACTGGGCAGGTAGGCTGTTTGGCATGGATGGTTATTGCATGGTGCCAATATCAGTTTCGTGTGCAGGTAAAAGCGGGGCGTTATTCTGCGGAAAGCATAAAATACAAATCGCCGTTCTTTCCGTGGATTGCATGGGTTTCAATCATACTGAATGCTGCGGTTATTATAGGTACGTGGTGCAGCCCGCAGGGAATAAGTATGCTGATTGCCGAAGGCGGTTTATTGGTGGCTATATTAGCGTCCTATCGCTGGAAGAACCGGGAAGATGGCGAATCACTTGAAGCAGGCCGAATATATCGACCTGCCAAAAAGTAGCGCTTACAGCTCTCTCAGCATCCTGACTTCGCAGTCCACATGGCGTGTGCTGCCGAGTGCTTCAGTAATATGGCTAAATCCGAGCTTCTCATAGAGCGCTATGGCCGCGGTGAGAGAGGCCGTGGTTTCTAGATAGCATTGGCTAAAGTCGTTCTCACGGGCAAAATCCATCGCTTGGATAGCCAATTGTTTGGCTAAACCTTTTCCGCGCAGCACGGGTAGAAAATACATCTTTTGTAGCTCACACAGGCTGACGTCTGCGCCTTCAAGCGGGGCAACGCCGCCGCCGCCAACCACTTGCCCATCAAGCTCAACCACCCAATAAGCGCAGCGTGGCTGGCTATAAACGTCGAAGAGATGATCGAGGTTTGGATCAGATACGGTATAGCCTTTGTCGGCGGTGAGGCCGCATTCAGCTGAAACTTCACGAATAACCTGCGCAATGGCGGCGTTGTCGTTTGCCGTGATTCGGCGCACCTGAAGGCGTAAAGGCGTTTCTGTTGTCATAGTCATTACCCGGTTGTTCCGTTGTGTAAACGTTCCGACGCACATCGCTATTTTAGGCTGTTGTCACGGGGCGTTTGCTCCGCGTGATGGCGCACGAAATTCCTTAATACCACCGCTGATAGTGAGGATGCAAGCGTTCTGCGTGCGAGGTAAAAAAAAGCGGGGAACAAAATGTTCCCCGCTGATAGGCGTTTTGCTTACCGCGCTAGTTACAGCGCTGCAATTACCGCTTGCTGTTCGATGAGCTTCGCTTTGGCATCGGCGTAACCGTTCATCTTCTCACGCTCTTTGGCAACAACGGCCTCAGGTGCGCGAGCCACGAAACCTTCGTTAGACAGTTTCGCTTCGATGCGGCCAATTTCAGCTTCAATCTTAGCCACTTCTTTCGCTAAGCGATCGAGCTCGGCGTCTTTGTCGATAAGGCCAGCCATTGGGATCAGCAATTCTGCACCGTCAACCAACTTGGTGACAGAAACTGGGCCTTTATCGCCCGCCGCCAGCACTGTGATGCTTTCCAGACGCGCCAGAGCCTGAATGAAGCTTAGGTTTTCCTGTACGCGACGCTGAGCATCCGCGCTGCATTCACGCAGCAGCAGTTCCAGTGGCTTGCTTGGAGCAATATTCATCTCGGCGCGAATGTTACGCACGGCGATAATGGTTTGCTTGATCCATTCCAGATCGGCCAGCGCTTTTTCATCAACCTGAGATGCGTCGTATTCTGGGAATGGCTGCAACATGATGGTGTCCGCAGTAATCCCTTTCAGGCCTTTCACACGCTGCCAAATGGTTTCGGTGATGTATGGGATCACCGGATGCGCCAAGCGCAGCAGGGCTTCGAGCACGGAGACCAGCGTATTACGGGTGCCGCGCAGTTCAGCTTCAGAACCACCGTTCATGACCGGTTTAGCCAGTTCCAGATACCAGTCACAGAACTGGTTCCACGTGAACTCATACAGAATATTGGCAGCCAGATCGAAGCGGAAGTTATCCAGTGCTTCGCGGTAAGCTTTTACCGTCTGGTTGAATTCGGACAAGATCCAACGGTCTGCCAAGGACAGAACCATGTCGCCGCCGTTCACACCGCAATCCTGATCTTCCGTGTTCATCAGTACGAAGCGACTTGCGTTCCACAGTTTGTTACAGAAGTTACGGTAACCTTCCAAACGCTTCATATCCCAGTTGATATCACGACCGGTAGAGGCCAGCGCTGCCAAGGTGAAGCGCAGGGCATCAGTACCGTGTGGCTCGATGCCTTCTGGGAACTGTTTTTCGGTACGTTTAGCAATTTTTTCAGCCAACTGTGGCTGCATCATATTGCCGGTACGCTTCTCTAACAGTTCTGGCAGAGAAATACCGTCGATCATATCCAGTGGATCGATGACGTTACCCTTAGACTTAGACATTTTCTGCCCTTCGTCGTCACGGATAAGACCGGTCACATAGACGGTTTTGAACGGAACCTGTGGTTTGCCATTTTCATCTTTCACGAAATGCATGGTCAGCATGATCATGCGCGCGATCCAGAAGAAGATGATGTCGAAACCGCTGGTTAACACGTTCGTTGGGTGGAACGTTTTCAGCGCTTCGGTCTGTTCAGGCCAGCCCAGCGTTGAGAAAGTCCACAGACCAGAAGAGAACCACGTATCCAGAACGTCGTCGTCCTGTTTCAGTTCAACGTCTGCGCCCAAGTTATTTTCACGGCGTACTTCCTCTTCGTCACGACCAACGAATACGTTGCCTTCGTTGTCGTACCAAGCGGGAATGCGATGACCCCACCACAGCTGACGAGAAATACACCAGTCTTGAATGTCGCGCATCCAAGAGTAGTACATGTTTTCATACTGCTTAGGAACGAACTGGATTTCACCTTGTTCAACGGCTTCAATCGCCACTTTCGCCAGCGGCGCAGTGCGAACGTACCATTGGTCGGTCAGCATCGGTTCGATAACCACGCCGCCACGGTCGCCGTAAGGAACGGTAAGATCGTGAGGTTTGATTTCAACCAGCAGGCCCGCTTCGTCACAGGCTCTTACCACGGCACGGCGAGCGGCAAAACGCTCCATGCCACGGAACTGTTCTGGGATTTCGTTGCTGTAAACGTCGGTTTCTTCGCCGTTGGTATCCAAGACTTCTGCTTCGTCACGAATGTCGCCGTCGAAGGTTAGAATATTGATCATTGGCAGTGCGTGGCGGCGGCCAACTTCATAGTCATTGAAGTCGTGCGCAGGGGTGATTTTCACGCAGCCGGTGCCTTTTTCCATATCGGCGTGTTCATCACCGACGATAGGAATGCGACGGCCAACCAGTGGCAGAACCACGAATTTACCGATCAAATCTTTGTAGCGCGGATCTTCTGGGTTAACGGCAACACCGGTATCGCCCAACAGGGTTTCAGGGCGCGTAGTAGCCACCACCAGATAATCTTTACCGTCGGCGGTTTTAGCGCCATCGGCCAGCGGATAACGCAGGTGCCACATGGAGCCTTTGGTTTCACGGTTTTCTACTTCCAGATCGGAGATAGCCGTGCGCAGTTTTGGATCCCAGTTAACCAGACGCTTACCGCGATAAATCAGGTCTTCTTTATACAGACGAACGAAAACTTCTTTCACCGCATTAGACAGGCCATCGTCCATGGTGAAGCGCTCGCGCTCCCAGTCGACGGAGTTGCCCAGACGGCGCATCTGACGAGTAATGGTGCCGCCAGATTCTTCTTTCCACTGCCAGATTTTGTCGATGAAGGCATCACGACCATAGTCGTGACGAGTTTTGCCTTCTTCGGCCGCAATTTTGCGCTCGACGACCATCTGAGTGGCGATACCGGCGTGGTCGGTACCAACCTGCCATAGGGTATTTTTACCCTGCATGCGCTGGTAACGGATCATGGTATCCATGATGGTCTGCTGGAAAGCATGACCCATATGCAGGCTGCCGGTGACGTTCGGCGGCGGGATCATAATACAGAAGCTTTCTTTACTGGTGTCGCCATTTGGCTTGAAGTAGCCCTGCTGTTCCCAGTGCTCGTAGAGCGGCTGCTCAATGTCTTGCGGGTTATATGTCTTTTCCATGGTTCGTCTGTTCTTTGATTTGATCGATCAGTGAGTTGGCGGCGTAGCCGTGGTCAATTGAAAGCCGACGCTGCGGTAGATTTTATAGCGCTCACGCGCCAACTGTTTTAAAGCGTCTTCATAAGGAACGAAGTCTATCACTTCATGGAAAGCAGTAGCAAAATCTGCGAACTCGGTCTGCAAGCAGATCATCAGTTCACGCGGCGAATTGCCCCGTTTTCCCGGCCATGAAAGTTCGACAGGAGCACCATAATGCGGGCCTTCACCGGCCAGATTATGCGGCACAAACTGGTGCGGGCCGCGGGCCCAAAGGGCTTCATCTAACTTTTGAGCCTGTTCCTGACTTTGGCAAGCCAATAAAATTCGTTTACCGGAGCGCCAGTGTTGGGCGGCGAGATCACAGGCCAAAGCCTCAACGGCATCCAGTTCACCATCAGGTTGATGATGCTCCATGAGATAGAAGGTTGCCTGTTTCATGATGTGATATAGCCTTACGCTTGTGCAGCACTTATGAAGTAATGAAATACAATAACGAAAGACCCCCTCCCAGTCACCTCTCAAACCGAGGGCTGGGGTGGGGGTTCTCTTTATTTTAACTCAATTTTGTTAATCGTCGCCGTTTAGGCCTGCGCGATTGAGCAAGAACTGAGAAAGCATGGCAACAGGACGACCCGTTGCACCTTTTGCTTTCCCTGAACGCCATGCGGTGCCTGCGATGTCCAGATGCGCCCAGCTATATTTGCGGGTGAATCGAGACAGGAAGCACGCTGCGGTAATCGCGCCGCCAGGGCGACCACCGATGTTGGCCATATCGGCAAAATTGGAATCTAGCTGATCTTGGAATTCATCCATCATCGGCAGACGCCATGCGCGGTCACCGGCCTGTTCTGATGCGCTGATAAGCTCTGAAGCTAATGGGTTATGGTTTGCCATTAAGCCCGTCAAATGATGACCCAGCGCGATAACGCAGGCACCCGTTAACGTAGCCACATCGATAACCACGTCAGGTTCGAAACGCTCAACGTAGGTTAACACGTCACACAGAACTAAACGTCCTTCGGCATCGGTATTGAGCACTTCAACGGTTTGGCCGTTCATGGTGGTCAAAATATCACCGGGACGATAAGCGCGACCGCCCGGCATGTTTTCACAGCCAGCCAGTACGCCCACGATATTCAGCGGAAGCTGAAGCTCAGCAGCCATGCGCATTACGCCGTATACAGAAGCGGCACCGCACATGTCGTATTTCATCTCGTCCATGCTGTCAGCAGGCTTGATTGAAATACCGCCAGAGTCAAAGGTTAAACCCTTACCAACCAATACGATAGGTTTAGCATCTGGATTTTTGCTGCCCTTATACTCAATCACGGACATCAACGATTCATTTTGTGAACCTTGGCCCACGGCGAGATAGGCATTCATGCCCAGCTCTTTCATCTGCTGTTCACCGATAACGCGGGTGCTAACGTTCGGGCTGAAGCTATCGGCAAGCTGACGAGCCTGTGAAGCCAAATAGCCTGCGTTACAGATGTTTGGCGGCATATTGCCAAGATCTTTTGCAGCTTTAATGCCGGCAGCAATGGCTAAGCCGTGCTGGATAGCGCGCTCGCCGCTGGTGAGTTCACGACGCGTTGGAACGTTGAACACCATTTTACGCAGTGGGCGGCGTGGTTCTGCTTTATTACTTTTCAGCTGATCGAAGGTATAAAGCGTTTCTTTTGCCGTTTCGACCGCCTGACGCACTTTCCAATAGGTATTACGGCCTTTGACGTGCAGCTCAGTCAGGAAGCAAACCGCTTCCATAGAACCGGTGTCATTCAGGGTATTAATCGTTTTTTGAATGACTTGTTTATACTGACGTTCGTCCAACTCTCGCTCTTTGCCACAGCCAATCAGCAAAATGCGTTCTGAGAGTACGTTAGGTACGTGGTGCAGCAAAAGTGTCTGACCCACTTTACCTTCCAGTTCGCCACGGCGCAGTAGGGCACTGATATAGCCATCGCTGATTTTATCGAGCTGTTCGGCGATTGGGGACAGTCGGCGCGGTTCGAAAACACCGACGACGATACAGGCGCTACGCTGTTTTTCCGGGCTACCGCTTTTTACACTGAACTCCATGCACTCTCCTGAATCTTAAAGGCAGCGGCGCGGGGCGATGACTAAGCTATACTCGTTTCTTGAAGCCAGAAACATTGCTCAAGTCACTATTATCTCGGCCCTTTGCCGTTGAACTGACTGGAACACTCATTCACGGTTTTCTCTGATGATGGTGGCTTTTATCCACTTTTTCATAGGAAATCGCGCGATTTTCTCTCATTCTGCAAGGCTTTTTATGGGCTGTGCAGAGGGACGTTATATAATCGGTAGTTATTTTCTCGTTTTCGTTGCTAACGATTACGGTACAATTGTTTTACTGTACAATCAGTTTACCCTGCTTATCGCGATGTTGCTGCGGTGTTCGTTGTTTGCTGCAACGACAACAAGTTTGGGTATGCATCATACGTAGTGGGTGATTAGCCTTCTACGATGTGTCAGTTATAAGTGTGTTCCTATAGGTTACACTTGAGACACATGCTGTAATGCTATTCTGATTGTAACCGCCGCCATAATCATCATAAAAATGGCGGGTTAGCGTAGAAATTATCTATTTTCCTGCAAAAAGACAAGTTTTCACAGGCGTAATAAGCGTGATCATCATTAGATATCTGGTACGGGAAACGTTTAAGAGTCAGATTGCTATTCTATTTATCCTGCTGCTGATCTTTTTTTGTCAAAAGATGGTGCGGATACTCGGAGCGGCGGTTGACGGCGAAATTCCGACAAACTTAGTGTTATCTCTCCTTGGGCTGGGTGTGCCCGAGATGGCTCAGCTTATTCTGCCTCTTAGCCTGTTCCTTGGGCTATTGATGACGCTGGGTAAACTGTATACCGAAAGTGAAATCGTGGTTATGCACGCCTGCGGCTTAGGCAAAGGCGTATTGATAAAAACCGCGATGATCCTTGCCTTCATTACCGGCGCGTTTGCATTGGTCAACGCGTTTTGGGTGAGTCCGTGGTCGTCGTTCCACTCTGATGAAGTGATGGCCGAAGCCAAGGCAAACCCCGGTTTAGCTTCGATGGTAGAAGGACAATTCCAGCCGTCGAAAGATGGCAACTACGTGCTGTTTGTGGGCGACGTGAAGGGCAAAAAGTTTGAAAATATCTTTTTAGCTCAGCTCCGTCCTAACGGCACCCAACGCCCATCGGTGGTGGTGGCGGATACTGGCCATATGGAAGGGCGCCCAGACGGTTCTCAGCAGGTGGTATTGGATACCGGTACGCGCTATGAAGGCACCGCGATGCTGCGTGATTTCCGTATCACCGACTTTGTGAATTACGAAGCCGTTATCGGCCATCAGGCGGTGGTGCTTAATCCAAGCAATGCCGATCAGGCGCCGATGACAGCGCTGTGGGAATCCAAAGAAAACGATTTCCGTGCGGAGCTGAACTGGCGTATTACGCTGGTGTTCTCTGTCTTCGTGATGGCGCTGATGGTGGTTCCTTTGAGCGTGGTTAACCCACGCCAAGGGCGTGTGCTGAGTATGCTGCCAGCCATGTTGCTCTATCTAATCTTCTTCCTGCTGCAAAGCTCGATACGTTCTAATGCGGCGAAGGGCAAAATTGATCCGTTTATCTGGGTTTGGGCGGTGAACGGATTCTATCTGTTGCTCGCAGTTGCGTTGAATATTTGGGATACGCTGCCGATGCGCCGGATCCGTGCGCGAATCACCGGTAAAGGAGTCGCCTGATGCTTGGAGTATTAGACCGTTACATTGGGCGCACGATTTTCAGCACCATCATGGCAACGCTGTTTATGCTGGTGTCGCTGTCTGGGATTATCAAGTTCGTTGATCAGCTACGTAAAGTGGGGCAGGGCGATTACTCTGCGGCAGGCGCGGGTCTTTTCACCTTGCTCAGCGTGCCAAAGGATATTGAAGTCTTCTTCCCAATGGCTGCCTTGCTGGGGGCGCTATTAGGCCTCGGTATGCTGGCTCAGCGCAGTGAGTTGGTGGTGATGCAGGCGGCTGGTTATACCCGTATGCAGATTGCCTCTTCGGTGATGAAAACCGCGATTCCGTTGGTGATCCTCACGATGGCCATTGGTGAGTGGGTTGCGCCACAGGGCGATCAGGCTGCACGCAACTACCGTGCCCAACAGATGTATGGCGGTTCGTTGCTATCGACGCAAAACGGACTATGGGCAAAAGACGGTAGCGATTTTATCTTTATTCAGCGTGTGACCGGTGAGAAGACGATTCAAGGTATAAGTATTTATACCTTTGATAAAGAACGTCATTTGCAAAAGCTACGCTATGCCAACTCAGCAACGTTTGAGGGCAATCAGTGGAAGCTCTCGCAGGTGGAAGAATCAAATCTCACCGACAGCAAAAGGATCACCGGTTCACAAACGATTAGCGGTATGTGGAAAACCAACCTAACGCCAGACAAACTGGGCGTGGTTGCCATGAGCCCTGACTCGCTGTCGATCAGCGGCCTCTACCACTATGTGAAATACCTCAAGCAAAGCGGTCAAGAATCTAGCCGTTATCAGCTCAATATGTGGAGCAAAATTTTTGCACCGCTGTCTGTCGCGGTAATGATGTTGATGGCGCTGTCCTTCATTTTTGGTCCATTACGTAGCGTTCCGATGGGCGTGAGGGTATTGACGGGTATCAGCTTTGGCTTCTTGTTCTACGTACTTGACCAGATTTTTGGGCCGCTAAGTTTGGTATACAGCGTACCTCCAGTATTAGGCGCTCTGCTGCCAAGTCTGCTGTTCTTGTTGATCAGTATTTATATGCTGCTCAGAAAATCGTAGTGACGTAGCGCAATCTCTAAATATAAAACGGGCCATTCTTATGGCCCGTTTTTTTATGTTTAAATCCAATGGGTATCGTGTGGATCAGGCCTCGGTGTTAACTCAAGATTCTTTTTTGGCTCCTGCCATAGCTGCTCAGTGAGTTGAAAAATAGAGACTGCCTTGGCTAGCGTATCGGCCTGCTCTTCTACATTCGCAGCGGTAGTGGCAACTTGTTCCACTAACGCAGCATTCTGCTGGGTCACCTGATCCATCTGGTTAATGGCAATACTTACCTGAGCAACACCGCGGCTTTGTTCGTCAGAGGCATAAGAAATACTGTCGACGATGCTGGTTGCTTTGTTGACGTTAAGCACGATGTCGGCCATGGTTTCTCCTGCGTGCTCAACGAGTGACATCCCTTCTTTAATATCGTTGCTAGACGTTGCAATAAGATCGTTGATCTCTTTTGCTGAAAGTGCGCATCGCTGAGCCAAGCTACGGACTTCACCGGCAACAACGGCAAAACCGCGCCCTTGCTCTCCCGCTCGAGCGGCTTCAACTGCGGCATTAAGGGCTAATATATTGGTTTGGAAGGCGATGCCGTCGATTACGCTGATAATATCGCTCATTTTCTGTGCGCTATGGTTAATCGTACGCATTTTAGCAATGACCGACTCCATCACCTGTTCACCGCTATGGGCAATGCTGGCGGTACTATTGATCATTTGGGCGGCTTGCTGCGCATTATCGGCGTTTTGCTGCACGGTGGCGGTGATTTGCTCCATGCTGGCGGCTGTCTGAGCCAGCGCCGCCGCCTGTTCCTCGGTTCTGCTCGAAAGGTCAGTGTTACCCGCAGAGATTTCGTGAGTGCCTATATTGATAGACTCAACGCCCTGTCGCACGCTAGAAACGGTTGTGCGTAATCCATCCTGCATTTTTTGCAACCCAGCCATTAACAGTCCAATCTCGTTGCTATTTTGTATGTTAATGACGCTACGTAGGTCACCCTGCCCAATGAGTTCGAAGTATCCAGTCGCTTCTCGCAGTGGATGAACGAGGACTCTTTTAATCCAAAAATGTACGGCTAAGCACATCAATACGCATAAAATTAGGGCAATGATGAGCAAACGAATAAATTCGGAATAGGCCTGTAGGGCTGCGTCTCTAGCGTCGTCGTTGTTTTTAAGCGAGATGCCAATGTATTTTTTCACCCATCCTTGAAATATGGCTCGCGTTTCTAATTTTTCGGTTTTCAACTGAAAAAGCTTATCAACCACGATGCTTGCGGAGGGTTCTGATAAAGCAATGCTTATCTGTTTCTCTATATTATCGGCGTTGTTTTTGTATGCATTTTTTATCTCATCACCTAGTTTGAGATCGTGATTAGTTAACCCGGGGATCCCCCAAAAAATATCAAAAGACTTATTGGCTAGCGCCATCTTTTCACGAGCGACTTGGAGAGACTCTTTATTGACAGCGCCTTGTGGGTTAACGGCATATTCGAGAACAATATTATTGATGGCCGACTGAGCTTGTTGGAGATACGCGCCGCTGCTGCTTAATGCATTTTGCTCATCGGCGATAACACTCATCGTACTAATGCTATCGCTATTTTTTTTGATGAAATAGAAGCCAATCAGGTTAGAGCCTATTTGTATCAAACCAAATAAATACAGCACCAACAACATCCCGCTGGCGATTTTAATATTTTTAAACATAGGTTTAGCTCCATTAGTAAACCACATCTTTGGAAAGGTTTTTCCGTGGTAATTGCGTTATCGGAGATAACCTAAATTTATTTAGGGTGAAAATTATTATATTTTTCAATATTAAAATATTATTATTGGTTGGGTGGAATAGGTTTTATGTATATGTTTAATATAATTCTTAGATCGAATTAAGGGGCATAAATATGCCCCTTAATAAATATGATTATACTCAAGCAAAAGTTATTGCTGCTGCTGCGCGAGCTCGCTGACTAACTGATTAACACCATCGCTCATATTAGTAAATTTGGTTAGTTCAGTGCGGGCAACAACCGCAAATACGCCAACGTTTTTGTCTGGGATCATCGCCATATAGGTAATGAAGCCTCCGCCGCCGCCGGTTTTTTGTATGATACCCGGCAAACCGTTTTGCGGTGCCATATATACCCAGCCTAAACCCAGCGCCGAGGCTTTACCCGGAACATCCATTCCTTTAACCAAAGTCAGTTTTTCGCGCTGATAGTACATTTTCAGCAACTTATCGGCATACGGGCTACGAGGATGGGTTGACGAGGATAGAAACTGCTGCATCCAACGCTGCATATCTTCTGGCGTGGAATATACACCACCGCTGCCAATCGCAGCCAAACTACTTTGGCATGGGCTTGCACCACGTGCGGGGACGATCATCCGCGAGCACTGTTCAGGTGAGGGCGTATATGTGGTGTCTTTCATGCCCAACGGCAGCGTAACTTTCTCTTTGAGCAGGCTTGGATACGCTCTGCCCGTGGCCTGCGCAAGCGCATCGGCCAGCAGATCAAACGCCAAATTTGAATAAGATGCTCGAACGCCCGGTGGCACCGCGACTTTCGCGCTTTTCATCCACTGCCAGCGATCGTATTTCGTTGGCCAAGTAAATACGTCTCGATGTGCTACGCCGCCTGGCTGTTCACGCGGTAAACCGCTGGTGTGAGAGGCGAGATTCATCAGCACAATCGGCTGGTTGGCGGTATAGGACGGAACCCGCATTCCACTTGGCGCGTATTTTCTCAATGGATCATAGAGACTGACTTTCCTTTCATCGGCGAGCTTAACCAATACTTCGCTGGTCATGAGTTTGGTAAGGGAAGCAATACGGATTAAAGAGTCTTTACGTGGGCGGGTATCATTGCCGGGGCGAGTTTCGCCAAAACTTCTAAACACCTGCTGGTTGTTATCGATAGCAACCATGGCCATTGCCGCGGCACCGCTATTATAAAAAATATGTTCGGCGTAACCATCCACCACCTGTGAAGCGAGAGATTGAGGTTGTTGAGCATAGCTTGTGAGTGGCAGTACCGCACAGGCGACGCCCAGCAGCGTCGCAGGGAAATATTTCAACACGCGTTTATCCATTTATTCAGGCAAGAGACAGGTCAGATTTTCTAGTGGGAACATCTTAATGCTAACCGTGTGCGCTGGCAGAGCGGAATTCATCAGTTTTTTGTAAATAAAACCAAACGGTACATGTGGAAACAAAAATGGTTGTGACGTAGCTCACACGTGGAGCTAATCTTAGAATAGAACCCAGTCTGGTTTGGTGATGACAAAAATACGTTAAGAAGATGAGCACTAATGTTTTCCTCTTTTGCGTTTGTGCACATATAATGCGCATCCAGTCTTCACTGGCTAAAATCGACAACCGCCTGCGCGCGGTACTAGCACCCAACAGGAATATAAACATGAAAATGAGTATCCGTGCGCTCTTCACGGTGCTTCTGGCAACGACTGCTTTCATGCAGTCTGCATTTGCCGTGGTATACCCTTTACCGGCGAATAACAGCCGTCTGATTGGTGAAAACATTCAGGTAAAAGTGCCAGAAGATAACAAACAGCCTCTGGAACATTTTGCTGCTCAGTACCAAATGGGCCTGAGTAACATGTTGGAAGCGAATCCGGGCGTAGATGCATACCTGCCAAAGCCGGGTATGACGCTGACTATCCCGCACCAGTTGATTCTGCCTAATACTCCACGTGAAGGCATTATCATTAACAGTGCAGAGATGCGTTTGTACTACTATCCAAAAGGCTCTAAAACCGTCGTGGTTCTGCCGATTGGTATTGGTGAGTTAGGTCGTGATACGCCAATGAACTGGGTCACTTCGGTTCAGCGTAAAAAAGCGGGCCCAACGTGGACGCCAACCAAAAAAATGCACGAAGAGTATGCCGCTAACGGTGAGACTTTGCCGCAGGTATTCCCTGCTGGTCCAGATAACCCAATGGGTCTGTACGCGCTGTACATCGGCCGTTTGTATGCGGTTCACGGTACTAACGCCAACTTCGGTATCGGCTTGCGCGTAAGCCATGGCTGCGTGCGTCTGCGTGATGACGACATCAAATACCTGTTTGATAACGTTCCAGTTGGTACTCGTTTGCAGTTCATCAATGAGCCTGTAAAAGCGACCGTAGAGCCTGATGGATCTCGCTATATTGAGGTTCACAATCCGCTGTCTACCACTGAGCAGCAGTTCAACTCTGATGCGCCAGTGCCTGTGGTGCTGACCGACGCTATCAACAAAATTGTTTCTGATCCAAGCGTTCAGACCAGCGCAGTGGATAATGCAGTAGCAGCGCGCTCAGGCATGCCAATTAAAATCAACTGATTGAATAATCACTTGATGTGAGTTACCGAAAGGCGGGATATATCCCGCCTTTTTCACGTCTCGCGATCAGAGATGCGCTGCGGTTTCATGCAGATGACGCCATAACACTTTCCCCTGACTGCCTTTTTCAAAGACCGCCGTTGAGAAGCGAACGGTTTTTGGCTGCTCCGGCTGAGTCTGTGTTTCCTTATAGCTAACGACCGCGCCATTTTCCCATTCAGCGATGATGGTCATTTCTGAGACTTCGATGCTCAGCCCTGCTTTGACTCCTCCATTTGCGCGGAAAAATGTACACACCGCAGGATAATTCAGCTGCATGCCACTCATCCCCACCATGGTGAATGCAGGGCTAAAATGCGATAGCAGCTGTTCACAGAGCGCTTCGCTGGCAGACGTATTGGCAAACCACCGCTGAATGAGCTCATGTGATTCGACAACTTCAACAAAATACGGGTTATTTGCGGACATAAGGTTTCCTAGAGAGAAGCGTATACCGCAATGTAATGATGGAGCTTACGAACAGCAACCCCAGTGAGACATGGGCAAAAGTCATAATCTCTCCTAAAGGCATACGGAAACGGGATTACGTTAGGTAAAAACGGCGCCCCAACCGCTGCTAGACCGCAGATTAAAGGCGATAATTGTTGATAAAATACTCGCGCAGATGTTTTTTACCGCGCCTTCGCCGTTTTTTTAGGCACTTAAACAATTGAATGCAGGATAAGTATTGCGTGAGGGTCGTGGCTAGGTATAATGCACTCGTTTTCCGCATACTACTTCTGTGCCGAAGTGGCGAAATCGGTAGACGCAGTTGATTCAAAATCAACCGCCGCAAGGTGTGCCGGTTCGAGTCCGGCCTTCGGCACCAATAGTATGTAAATAGACCTCAATTGAGGTCTTTTTTTATGCCTGAAATCCAGTCTCCGCAAGGCTTTTCCCCGCTTTTCAGTCTACCGACGTCAATCTGAGTTACCCCACATCAACATGCTTGTGAGTATAGAACCGAGTATATATGCTGGTTCGATAATGCTTATATACTCACGGCAGCATATGGAAGGAATACCATCATGGCCCTGACAGATACAAAGGTGCGCTCTGCAAAACCTGAGGCAAAGGAATACTCGCTAGTAGACGGCGATGGAATGTTTTTGTTGATACACCCTAACGGCTCCAAATACTGGCGTTTCCGCTTTCGCTTTGGCGGCAAGCAACATCTGATGGCATTTGGTGTTTACCCCGAAACGTCACTGGCTGATGCCCGCCAAAAGAGGGAAGAGGCCAGGAGGCTTGTTGCTGCCGGTGTTGATCCTCGTGAGCATAAGCGTGCAGTGAAAGAAGAACAGGCTAAAGAGATCATCACTTTTGAATCTGTAGCCAGAGACTGGCACGCAAGCAATCAAAAATGGTCTGAGTCACATAGTGGCCGTGTTCTTAAAAGTCTGGAAGATAATCTGTTCGATGCGATTGGTAAGCGGAATATTGCCGAGCTAAAAACCAGAGATTTACTTATTCCCATCAAAGCCGTAGAGATGTCTGGACGTCTTGAGGTTGCTGCTCGTCTACAGCAACGCACAACAGCAATTATGCGCTTTGCCGTGCAGAGTGGATTAATTGACTACAACCCCGCACAAGAGATCGCTGGCGCGGTCGCTACCGCTAAACGACAGCATCGTGCTGCGCTAGAACTTAATTGTATACCTGAACTACTTCATCGTATCGACACATATACCGGTAGACCATTAACACGCTTAGCTGTGGAGCTGACGTTATTGGTATTTATTCGATCTAGTGAACTGCGTTTTGCACGCTGGTCAGAGGTAGATTTTGATAACTCTATGTGGACGATTCCGGGAGAACGTGCGCCTTTGGAAGGTGTGAAGCATTCACATCGAGGATCGAAAATGCGGACTCCGCATCTGGTTCCTTTATCCAGCCAAGCTCTGACCATTCTGGAAAAGATCAAAAACATGAGCGGAAATCGTGAGCTGATCTTCGTTGGTGATCACGATCCTCGTAAGCCGATGAGTGAAAATACGGTGAACAAGGCGCTGAGGGTGATGGGCTATGATACAAAAGTTGAGGTTTGTGGCCATGGTTTCAGAACTATGGCCTGTAGTTCTTTGATTGAGTCGGGATTGTGGTCGAAGGATGCGGTAGAACGGCAGATGAGTCACCAGGAACGTAACTCTGTGCGCGCGGCTTATATTCATAAGGCCGAGCACCTAGGGGAACGCAGGCTAATGCTGCAGTGGTGGGCTGATTATCTGGATGCAAACAGGCAGCAAACTATTTCACCTTTTGATTATGCAAAAGTAAATAATCCATTCAAATAATCATTAACAGTCTTTTGTTGTAATAAGCCTTATTCAATTTTTTATATATCACTAAGACCTCAGTTAAAAAACAGGTGTTTTTGTTTTTAATCAACCGAAAAGTAAGCGTTAAGTGAGTGCCATATAGACGCAGACCTGCAAGCCACATTTAACCTAAACGATACCAATGACTTGTATCGAGTTTGTGATGCAGCTCCTCTGAAAGGAGTCCTCAGCATAAGTGTGACAGAACTTACGCTGAGGGATGTCCATCACAGCACTAGGCTAACAACATCGTTGTCACTTAAGAAATCATCCGTTTGTGTGAAAATAAACTGCTTTAAAAACTGATCGATGCGAATATTCAGCTTGAATAGAGGCATGGTTACGCCGTCTTGTTTTTCAAAAAAGGCCTTGGCTTTCGCTTTATCTACCGATTCTTTTAATGCATCGAAGCGACCAAATTCGTTGAGATTCTTATCATTAACGCTATCAGCCATTAATGCTATGAGTAGTCCTTTATCTAAACCAAGAGCATCAACCACTGCGTTTAATTGCGCATTTTCAGCGTTATCTTTGTAGGTGTTGATGTAGTCTCTAAAAGTATGGCCTTCTACTAACTGCGCATCGCCGCGCTGCAAGTCGTGCAAGAAGAGCTTGGCGTACTTTTGCTCGCTTTGAGTGAGTGATGCAAACGACTTATGCAGCTCATTTAATGTGGTTTCAATGCTCGCAGAGTCTTGGTGCTGGTTCAGCTCTTTTAAAAATTTATCAAAGCGGCTGTTCATATAGTCGGCATCGATTTTGCCGGTATCTATTTCAGTTAAATAACCACTGATATCAAAAGGCACATTGCCGCCACCGCCACCATCACTTTTGCTTACCAACTCTTTATAGCGCAGCGCTAAGCTAAGGTAAGTTTGTTCATCTATGACCCGCGTTACCTCATGTTCTACATCATTTTCAGTACAGGAATAGACCGATTGTTCCCAATGCAAACCTTGAACCTTAGCCGCTTCTAGGTGCTGGTTAAAGGTGTTAAATAATTTGGCGAATTGGGCACAGGTTTCCGTATCGTCTGGCAGTTTTTCAAAATTCTCAACGTCTGCATTGACGAACAGCTCGGTAATGTCCGCTACTAATTCATTCATGGCTTTAATATTACTTTCTAACTTATCTACGAAGAGGCCGATAGGTTTGTCGCCAGAATAGAGTTTTACCGCATCATTAATATGTTGCTCCATGGTGTGTGGATAGCGGTAGTAACGGATGATGCCGTGAGGTTTGTCGGGGCCAAACAAGCGATTGGTGCGCGAGAACGCTTGAATAATATTTTGGTATTTAATCACCTTGTCTAAATACAAGGTATTAAGCCATTTGGAGTCAAAGCCAGTGAGCATTTGATCTACCACAATCAGTAAATCTAATTGCTTTGAAGGCTCGGTGTGAATGCGCTCGTAGGGCTTTTTATGAGCAAGGCGTGCCGCTAAATCTTTTTTAAAGGCCGCATGGCGAGCAAAATCAAAATCTTGGCCGTAACGCTCGTTATAGTCGGCCATAACTTCTTCCAGACCATCGCCTTTAAACGTAGGACCTCGGCCGCTACTACCATCGTTATCAATGTGCGGGTCAAATAGGGCTGATATTTTAAGTTCAGGCTTGGCAGCTTTTAAACGGCGGTAATAGTCAATGGCTTCAGCAATGCTGCTGGTGGCTAAAATAGCGTGAAATTTATTGGCCTGACTGAGCACATCCCATTCGGCCAGAATATCAGCTACCACTTTTTCTTGATGGTCTACAGTGAGATATTGTTCTTTTGGCACATAGTCTTCTATGCCTTTGATATACTTGCCTGTTGCATCTTTATGGCCAGCCATCGATACATCGTTCATAAAATAATTAAATTTTTTCTTTTTAGCAGGCGTAGACATGGCATCCGACACCGAATCGGCTTTGGCCTGTTCGAGGGCGATGGCTTGACGTAGATCCTTATCTTTAAAGGTGCAGATTTTGTAAGGATCAAAGCCCAAAACATTTCCGTCGCGAATACCGTCTGCAATGCTGTAGCGGTGTAACTCATTTCCGAAAACATCGGCGGTCGTGTTGTTGTTAACATGGTTTTCATCATGGATAGGTGTACCCGTAAAACCAAAAAACAACGCGGCAGGAAACGTCTTTTTGACCGTAATTAACATTCCGTCCTTATTATCTTTGCCGCCGCTCATGGTTGAACGATGGGCCTCATCGACAATAAACACCAAACGTTTAGCGCGAATTTTTTCAATATCCGCAGCGTTTGTGGCCATGCCTTCATCATCTACCGCTTCAAAAATGTTACTCATTTTTTGAATCGAGCTAACAATTAACGTATCGGCGGGAGCGGTACTTTTTAATTTGGTAATGAGCACGTGAGTATTTTCGGTGGCTTGAACGTCTTCGCCATCGCCGGCAAAATTGCGATATTCCGCGAGCGACTGGGTGCCCAGCTCAATCCTGTCCATTAAAAAAATGACTTTATCGGCATCTTTGGATTGTGCGATCAACTGCGCCGATTTAAAGCTGGTCATTGTTTTACCCGAACCGGTGGTATGCCACACATATCCCCCGAGGCGATCGGGGTTATTGGCCGCGCTTCCCAGTTGCTGCCAGTTGGTTTTGGCGACTTTGTCAGATATCGCATTAGCGGCGTAATACTGATAACTGCGCATGACCTTAAGCACGCCGTCGGTATCGTCGGCAACGGTATAAAAACCAATCAACTGGTGCGCCATAGGGATGGAAAGCAGGGTAGAGGCGATGTCTTTCCAGTGGTTCATGGGCTCGTTATTAAAATCGGCCCAGTTAAATTGATAGTCGGGGTTAAACTTACCGTCTAGCCCAGGGTTAGCAAAGTATTTGGCCTCGTTGGGCTCCATGGCTACAAACACTTGGATGAGCGAAAACAGGCCGCTAAATACGCCCTCTTTGCTGTACTTTTCAATTTGGTTTACGGCTTGGCTAACCGGTATGCCGCTGCGTTTTAGCTCCACATGGATCACCGGCATACCATTAATCAGGAGCAGCACATCGCCACGTCGGTCGTTACGCAGGGGGCTGCCGCGTTCAAATTTGGGCTGCTGCACAATTTGGTAACGGCTTTGGCCGGCGGCAATTTCTTGGCGATCGTATATTTTTAAGCTGACTTCTTTGCCCATATGCAGGGTATCGGCTGGGTTATCGCGCTTAATCGCCACGGTTTTACCGTTAATTAAGCCGTTGAGCTTGAGCGGAGTTTTAAGCTCTTTGATTTGCTCAATAATTTGCTGCATTTCAGTCGCGGTAAGCGGAACATCGTTTAAGCGATCCCGCTGGCGATTGTTTTCAAACAAAATGTTTGCCCAGTTTTGCAGTAAATCGGCTTCAGTTTTGTTTTTGAGTATCTCCGGTTCCCAGCCTTTGTTGGTGAGAACCTCAATAAAAGCCTGCTCAAATTGCGCTTCAGTTTTAAAGGTGATCATGATGGCGCTCCCTGTTAGACAAACATTTTACTTAAGCAAGCCAGCTTGATGTTGTTAAGTTTGGTGATTTGTTGTTGGTGTTGGTTGATCAGCGCGTCGAGTTTTTGGAAGTAGTTGCCGATCTGGGTTTGTTCTGACTCAGAAGGCGCCATATAACTATAAATATTCAGTTCATCCCTATTTATCTTTGGCATGCCCGTGCGCGACGAAACTGAAACCGTGTATTTGTAAAAGTCTTCGGTATGAAGAATTGCAAATAAATAATTTTGAACTACTCCATTTTTGGTATTCAATACATATGCATCGGCACTAGCAAGCCCTTCAAAAGGTGCGATAACATACTTTGCTAGTTGGGGGTTAATTTTTCCATAAATTATATCACCCTTATTAAAATGGAATTTTCCGCTTATTAAATTGCTATCTTTTACTTTCAATACATTATTGTAAAATCTTCCCGTGAAAGATTCGATATTTCCTGGGCCGACATGAAATAACTCACCATACTGGCAGTTTCTCGGATCTACCATGTTTGTTGAAATATCAACCGTATCGCTCCAGCTGCGTTCCACCCACTCCCCACTAAACCCTTTAAAGCGAATTTCTGGGATTGTTTCGCCTTGTTTGGGGAACATTTTTTCCAGCATAGCTTTTTTAATGCTGCTGAGCTTGCCATGCTTTTGTTGGTGTTGGTTGATCAGCGCGTCTAGCTTTTGGAAGTAGTTGCCGATAACAGTTTGTTCTTTCGAGTCCTTTGGCAATGCAACTGATTGAACATGAACATCGTTCCTATTTAAAGTTGGTACACCGCTTCCTGTGCCAAATCTTTTTAGGTCCAACTTAACATAAAGATAGTAAATAAAAAGAGGCACATTTTTGTGGAAGTTTGTTACCCACAGTGAAGTATTATGTGGCCAATAATCAACATCGATATAATGAATATTTCCAATCGTTCCTGAACGACCAGTGACTACACCCGGAGCTTTAGCTTTAAATTCATTATGAAAACAGTTTACCCCATTTGACATTACAACTGGATGAGCACCGACCTTAATTAAATTTTTTGGTAAATCAAAACCCCTTTGTAAGGGAGCAATATTGGATATATTATCTTGCCCCCATTCTCCTCCGAACCCTTCAAAGCGAACTTCTGGCACCTTACTATCCATATTCATCTTATTCACCCTTCAATAGCTTGGTGAGTTCAGCCAAGCCCTGCATATCAAACTCATTACCTGTCAGTTCACTCATCATCTGCGCCAGTTCTTGCTCGGTGGTTTTGATCTCATTGGCCACCTGCGAATAGGTGACGGCGTATTTATCAGCAAGGGCTTGTACTTGGCTAGTGAGTTGGCTAATCACGGCGTTTGGCATGGTGGCGAGTTCGGTGCTTAATGGCGCAATCCATTTAAGGTGCAGCAGGTTATTCACCTGTTCATCGGTTAATTCTTCGATGGTTGTTTTGGTTTTTGAGTGCAGGGCCGCGGCCGCATCTTTGACCGTCTTTTTCAGGGTTTTTTCTTCATCAATTAATTTGCTTGCGCGAATAATTTTGGCTTCATAGCTTTCTTCTGCGAATTTAACTTTGCTGTCTTTTTGTTCTTTCAAGAAAGCTTTGGCGGCTTTGCCGACTTCGGCATTGGCAAAACCGTCTTTGCTTTCTTTGACCGTATCTTGTTCTTTTTCTTCTTCGGTGAGAGATTCTAAAATTTCTTCCAGCGCGCTAGCGATTCCTGCTAGGCGGGTTTCTTTATCTGCCAAAGCTTTTAAGTCATGACTCAAATAAGTTTGTTGCACTAAATCAAAGGGCAGTATGTGACCTTTCCAGCCGTCTTGTACTTCGGTGTCTTTACCGTCTTTCTTCTTGATGACGATATTCGGGTCAACTTGTTTGGTGGCGGCAAAGCCTTCGGTTTGCATCATCTCTAAATCGGCGCTAATGACTTGCCATTGGTTATTTAGAAATTGGTAAGCTTGGTATTTATCGATTAGGGCAATCGGGGCTAAACGAGCAAATAGCTCGGCACTTAATGCCGCCTCTTGTTGGTTACGCTGTACGCTTTCCCAGTTTTGTATTAGCTGGGCGTTTAGCTGTTCATCAAAGCCTTTGAAGGCTTGGTTGTAGGCACTGATAAACGCTAACACTTGCGGGTGCGCGCTAATGCTGGCATTAACCTCTTTCTTGGCAATGGCCAGCTCACTGTAAGCGGCTGATTTTGGCTTAAACAGGGCACCGTGCAATTGCGGGAAGGCTTGCCAAAAATGGTGCAGCTCGGCAATTTCGCTGTTGGGGATGCCGCCGAGCATGGTGGCGTGTAAATCCCAGCTTGGTGCTGGCGCAGAGGAATCGACATAGCGCGGAATGTTGAGATTGTAGCCGTTGTCGCGCAGGGTTTGTTTGCTCACCAGCTGTGAGAACTTGTCGATACTTTCACGGTTAATCACCGCATCAGTAATGCGCTTGATATCACTGGCTTGCAGTTTGTTATTTTTGCCTTCTTTCATAAAATGCTTAGAGGCATCGACCACCAACACATCGGTGTTTTGGCGTTTTTGCTTGAGAATTAAAATTACCGTGGGAATGCTGGTGCCAAAAAAGATATTGGCCGGTAAACCGATAACAGTATCAATGTGATTCTGTTCAATAAGTTGCTTACGAATTTCACCTTCTTCACCGCCACGGAATAAGACACCATGAGGGAGTACGATGGCCATAATGCCATCGGGTTTTAGGTGATAGAGATCGTGCAGTAAAAAAGCAAAATCGGCTTTGGTTTTAGGGGCTAGGCCAAAACGTGAATAGCGTGGATCGCTGTCTTTAAAGCTAGGATCCCAGTTTTGCGAGTAGGGCGGGTTGGACACCACGGCATCCACATACAAGGCGTAGTAGGAATCTTGCGGATCGCTTTCATCAAAATACGGCCAATCCTCTTCCAAGGTATCGCCATTGCGGGTTTTAATGTTGCTGGCTTTAATACCGCGCATAATGAGGTTCATACGGGTAAGGTTGTAGGTATTAGCTTTTAACTCTTGAGCGTAATAGGTGATGCTGTCTTTGTTTTTAGCGTATTTCTCGAATGCTTCACCGATATTGATTAGCAATGAACCTGAGCCAGAAGTCGGGTCGTAAATTTTGATGGTATTTTTGTGTTTTAACTCATGGGCGATGATGTTTGACATCAGTACTGAAACTTCATGAGGCGTGTAAAACTCACCGGCTTTTTTACCTGCGTTGGCGGCAAATTTTTCAATCAGGTATTCGTAAATGTAGCCCAGTACGTCATACCCTTGATTGCTATTCATCGGGATGCTTTTGATCAGGTGCAGTAAGTCGCTGATGGCTTTAGTGCGCTTGCCTGCGCTTTCACCCAGTTTGCTTAAACCGGTTTCTAAAGTGGTAAAAATGCCTTCAAACAGCTTTTTGTAAGTGGGTGAAATCAAACGGCTAAAGGCGGAGAGCGCATCACGCACGTTAGATTCATTAAATTCGGACTCTGGATCAACCCATGTCGAAAACAGATTATCGTAAGCAATAAAGTAGCCCAGGCTGTCTTGCACGAATTTAACGGTGTCAGCGTCTTCTTCATTGAGAGATTTGATATCCTCGGAGGTCATCCCCTGTTTGGTGACAAACTGCACCAGCTGGTCGCTTAGATACTTGTAGAAGATAAAACCGAGTATGTAATCTTTGTATTCGTTGGCTTCAATCTTAGAACGCATCTGGTTGGCAGACTCCCAGATTTTTGCCGCAAGCTGTTGTTTATTCACAATGAGTCCTGTTAAAAGCAATTCTTTTTTGGAAAGGTCTATTTTAAGGTTTTGATTGTACGTTTGATAAGAGCTTCTTGCTAGCGGCAAGGCTTTACAAGTCTGTGTCAGTGAGTAGCCGGCACACCGTTACAGCACACGCTGCGGCCACCTGGAACGCACTGTGCGAGGCCAGTCAGCAGCGGCAAGATTTAGGGGCGGACTGGGTGCGGGAGAGCGGCGAGCTGATTATTGGTTGCGACTGGTTGAGCGAGTCCGGGATCGCTGACGCGGAACAACTGGATATCACCGCCGCACCCGGGGCGATCCGGTTGCAGCGGCGAGAAGATAGGGGATTTTGGGCCTAAAGACAGTAACCCCGGCTTTGGCCGGGGTTAAAAACACTGATTAATAAAAATCCTGAGCTATGTGCGTATTACCGTGAAGGAGATCGGTGAGTAACCCCCTGTGTCAGCATAGTTGTCGCCTCAATTTTTAAGGAGAATGACTAAGCTATGTCTACTCATGCCGTACCAATTGATATAAAAGAACAAGGCGTTATCTGGCTTTTACCTCCCTATAGCTGGTCTATCAGGCATATTGCCCGCAAGCTGGATCTAAGCCCTTCAGTAATAGCAAGATGGAGACTCGAACTGGTGCAGAAAGGTTTGTTGCCCGAAAATGAGAAGATCTCTTCCATTGATGGTGATAAGTGGACTCCGGAACGTAGATTTTCTGTTGTACTTGAAACAGCTACATTGTCTGAAATGGAACTGGCTGATTATTGTCGTCGTACGGGACTATTTGTCGAGCAGGTTAAAGAATGGCGGGTAATTTCCATTAAGGCCCACGAAATGAAAATGACTGAAAATCGCCGAGCTGACAGGGAGTTACGTGAAGCCAAAAGTAGATTGCGGGATCTTGAAAAAGAACTTCAGCGTAAAGATAAAGCACTGGCAGAAGCTGCTGCACTTCTGATGTTGCGGGAAAAGTTCAATGCCCTTTGGGACAACAGCGGGGAAGACTGACTCCCTTCCTGGAGCGGCAGAATATCATCTCTCTGGTTAATGAAGCTGTCAGAAATGGAGCTCGTAAAACCCAGGCCTGTCAGTGTATTGGTGTTTCGATCAGGACTCTTCAGCGCTGGGGTGAAGGCGAAGCAACCAAATCTGATCGAAGACCTGACTTTGCAGGCCGGTTACCCCGAAACAAATTGTCAGAAGCAGAAAAACAACAAATTCTGGCACTTTGCAATTCGCCTGAGTTTGCTTCCCTACCGCCAAATGTCATTGTTCCTACATTGGCAGATAACGGAATTTATATTGCGTCCGAGTCAACTTTTTATCGCATATTAAGGAGCGCCAACCAGTTATCCCGGAGAACCCGTGAAGGCCAGTACAAGCGTCCGGATGCGGCGTTTTTCAAGGTAGTTGTCGCCTAATGTAATAAAATTACATTACGCTACCTCTTTTTCCGGGTTAAGGTAAACTTCCGAAATATGATCCCAGTTGCGTAGTTGCTTACTCCAACGTTCTGGATGCTGTTGGTGGGCTATTACAGCAGAACGGTCAGCCTGCACCTCAAGGGTTGGTTTTTTTACAATTCAAAGTGGTGTACTCGTTTCCAGAATAGCATCTTCATATTTATCAAGATTACTATTTAACCAATTTTCACCTTCGCGTTTCATATGAACTTTAATAACAGCTCCAAAATCATCAAGAGAAATAATGACATTTAGATATTCAGCCTTATTATCATTATTACGTTCCCATTGACTTAGTATTTCATTACAAAATAAACAAGAATAGTCTAGATATCTTTCTGAAACGTAATCATCGACATGGAAGGAATTCACGAAACACTCAATTCCTGTTTTATCAAAATGATTATTTATCCCAGGGTTACCCTTGAATAGACCAGCCAAAAAAACACATCCATCAACTCTTATAAAACCACAATCCACCCATAGTTGAAGTTCTTCAGGAAGAGAGAGGTCCTTCCAGTCTGCATTGATAATTTCCTTCATCATCAGTGAGTTACACTTCATTTTTTCTCTCCTAGATATTGCGTCATACCTTTATCGATAGCTTTCTTAAATGAGCTGTCATTCAATAAGTTATTTACTGATTTAGGCGCATCAGGGAATGAATTTGTTTGGGGATCGTAAAGGTATTTATTCCCCTTATTATCCTGATAATGTAACTGCCCTGGTCTTTGACCTGGATTAGGGTTTTCAACATCTATTCGTTCTTTTCCTGTACCTTTCCATATAGTCTTACTAGCAGTTTGAACACCATTCTGACCCAGCATCGAATCTTGCTGAATATTACCTTTTCCTGAGCCAGCTTTTCCAATCCCGGCAGCTATTCCCGCCGCACTTGTCCCAGCCACCTGCGCTAACGAGTTAATCGCAAGCTGTTTCGCTTCAGACGAGTCACCAGACATCAGCGCATTGTGGATTGCCGCATTTCTGTCTGCTTCAAGCTGGATAGATGTCACCTGAAGAATAGACAATTCGTTCTGTTCTGCCGGGCTTAACCCACCATTATTGCGAGATTTTTCCAGCAACTCATTAGCACGGTTGGCATAATCAGCCTGCAATTTGCCAACTTCATTCGCCCTATCTACACACTCCTGAGCGCCTTTACATCCCACAACGCTTTCATGCTGTTCTGCATTGATTTTCTTGTACTTATCAATTACGCCTTTTTCGCAGGCAGCACTGCCCTGACATTGAGCCATTTCCTGAGAACGGGATTTGTTGTCCGGCACGCTAAGCGCATTATTCTCAACCGCATTCTTACCGGCCTGAGCCCCTGCGAGCGCATTAGCGCTGCTATCACCGGCAACACCGCCGGCCAATCCCGATGCGACGGTGGAGAGGGTGCTGATATTTTGCTTCTTCTCTTCGCTCAGTGCAGCGATTTTTTCTGGTGTGTCAGCCCCATACAGTGTCTTAGCCAGATAACGGGCTGCTAACTCACCACTCGCCGCGCCTGCAGCACCTGCGGCGGCCGAGTTACCGCTCATCTCAGCGGCCATCGCCCCCCACACTGCATGGGCCAGCACATTGGCAGCGTCGTTATCCCCGGTCGACTTCTTGATTTGCTCAGCCACATACGGATTGAGGCCACCGGCGACCGCTTGCGCCATGTTGCCTCCGGCAAGCCCCTGAAGAACTGCCGTCACCGCCTGAGCCGCTTTCTGCATGTCGCTGCCGGTACCGTACTGCTTCATTGCATTCTGGTATGCTGGCGTTTCACGCAGCATCTTAGCAAAGTCTTCTTTCTGTTCTACCGTCGCATTTTCTGGAAGAGCTTTACCGCCCGCTTTCAGATACTGCTCTCGCGCTGCATTCAGCCCGTTAATGTCCCCTTGGGTGCGGATAACATCCGAGACCTGCCCGCCAATCTCGCCAATCAACTGAGCCTGTTTTAGGCGGTTTTGCTCTTTTTCCTTATCAAATATTGGGCTGATGCTGTCGTTGGCATGGTCTGTATCACGACTTAGCGCATCCACGTCCTGCTTCTGATGGGCCTTGTCATTGAGGGTAATCGTGCCATCGCTCACGGCCGCCTGAGTGGTACCTTGGGCATGCCCCTCATGATTGCCGCCTGCTAATGCCAGGTTATTGCTGTTAGACAGTAAGTTACCCAGCAGGCTACCGCCGGTACTGAAGCTTCCCCCTTGATGCTCAGCCGAGAAATCCGCCTGATTGTGGATATCACTAAAGCCCAGCGTTCCCGTCTCCAGACTGTTCTTGCTCTTATCGGCCTGACTGGCAATCACCGCGCCATCCAACTGCGTATGCTGACCGACGGTAATATCAAATCCACCAATACCTGCATAAATCCCAGTTTGCTCCTGCACCGAGTCATAATTGCTGTGAATTTTGTCCTGGTTGATACTGAGCTGAGCACCGCCTCCGGCACCGGTAATAGGGATGGAGAGCCCACCTGAGACACTGTTTTGTTTGGCGTCATAGCGATCACTGTCTTGCTGGCTGCTCAGGGTTAAATCCCGGCCCACATTGGCCGTGACGGTTTCACCGCTGACCTGTGCGCCATTGAGCGTCGTGTCTCGTCCACTATTGAGCGTGACGGTCTTCCCACTGTCGACGGTGGTTTCGGTCCACTGGGTGCCATTGCCGTTCTCTTTGCCACTGCCCTTATTGGCATTTGCAGAAGCGCTAATGCCTGCCGTGGAGACATCCACCCCGACGCCAAAGCCGCTGCTGCTGTTTTTTCCGGTCGTTTGCTGGGTATTAGCCGCGCCACCAAGCAGGAGGTCGTTGTGTGCATCCAAGTGAGTATCGCCGCCGGCTTTCAGCTGACTGCCTGCAATCACGATATCTCCGCTGTGCTCACCCGGCGTTTTACCCGTGGCGGTGACCGATAGGTTATTGCCTGCGGTGAGCGTAGAGCCCGTGACGTTATCGGACTGTGTGTGCGATTCCGATTTGGATTTCTGGCTCCCTAATGACGCGCTGATACCCACGGTATTGGAGAGGTTTCCTCCTTTGGCTTGTTCAAGCGCAACCGCCTGACCGGCTTGTACGCCGGACAAGGCGGCTTTCGTGCCCTGTAAGGCCGCTAGTCTGCCATCAGTTTCTTTTTTCGCGTCTTGGGCGGTATTGACCGCGGTGTTGATAGCGCCACCTGCGGCGCCAGAGAGGGCAACGGTCAACCCACTGGTTTTTTGTTCGAAGGTTTCATCACGAGAGCGCTTGTCATGGCCCGGCTCAATCACCACGCTACTGCCTGTGACGCTCAAGTCTTTGCCGGCAATAAGGTCCGCACCACCGATATGAGTTTGGTTGCCAGATGTTATGCTCACGTCACCCGACGTGGAGCCTATCGTACTGACGCTCTGACTTTGCGTTGTGCCGTCTTCATTGATTTGATGGCGAGAGCTCGTACTCCCAACCGTAAACCCTAAACCCCCGCCGCTAAACACGCCGCTTTTTTTCTTCTCTTTGAGACGATAACTGGACTGTTCTTCTGTCGCTGCGGTGATATCAACATGATTACCCGCACTGGCCGTGACCTCGTGGTCACCCACCACCGAAGAGCCCTGAACGGTGAGGTCATGTCCCGCCTGAAGTTTGACATTATCGCCACTCAGCAGACTGCCTTTCTCATGAGTCGCAAAGTCTTGCTCAACGGTATGGGTGGTTGTTTTGGATAAGAAGCCACTTTTGACCTTGGTTTTTTCGTAGAATCGATAATCGCTCTCGGTGGCAGTATCCAACGTGATGTCGTGACCTGCCTTCAAGGTAATATCGCCTTTTGCTTCGGCTTGGGCCGCCTTCGCCGTGATATCGTGTCCCGCGGTAATCGCGGTGTTGCCGCCGTTGGCGATTTCTGTTCCTTGTTGACGCACGCTTTCGGTTTCGCTCTGCGTGCGTTTGGCGTGATAGGCGGTGTTACTGGTGTTTGCTACGGCATCAAGCGTCACGTCACGTCCTGCGGTCAATGTCGCATCTTGACCTGCCACTAGACCTGCCGCCTGACTGTGGATATCTCGTCCTGCGGACAGCGAAAGGTCAGTGCCACTGGTCAGCGTGGTGCGGGTGTGGTCAGTGGCACTTGACGATACGCCCCCTTGTTGCTGTGAGGTCTGTGTCTGAGCCGCATTCAGGTTGATATCATGACCGGCTTGCACAGAGGCGGATTGACCGGCATTCAGGGCACTGCCCGTTATCGCGATATCTTGACCCGCCTGCAGCTGAAGGTTTCCCCCTGATGTGATGGCGCTGCCGTGATAGATTGTTTTTTTGTCGCTTGAGTCGGCTTTGTTCCAGGCACCTGATTGTTGGAAATTGTCGGTGAGTGTATTGCCCGTTACGGCAATATCGCCCCAAGCATTCATCACTAAATCACCGCCAGCAGAGACTGTCGCACCGGTTATACTGATGTCTTTACCTGCTTTAAGGCTCAATGAGTCCAGTGAGCTTATCCCTGCCGTTGGGCCTTGCAGCGTTTGTGTAAAATCAATCGATTGATGACCACTTCCTCCTACACTGCCTGCGGTGAAGTCTTTGACCTGAGTGATATTATTAATGCTGCCATTGACGCTTTCTAGGGCAACGGTATTTCCGCGGATGGTTGACCCAATATTATTGATATCGCTTAACGCGCTTAAGTTGAGATTGCCACCTGCGCTAAGCAGGCCCGCGTTGAGATTATCCAACGCATTTTGACTGTTAACAGCGATATCTTGATGCGCGGTTATCGTACTACCGCTATTAACGATATGGCCGCCATTGAGGGTCACATTATTACCGGTAATAACACTACCATTGGCGATGGTCGTGTCCTTCGGGGACAGATACAGTTTCGGTATCATGACCGTTTGACCATTGACCGTACTCGCCTCCCACCAGAGGATGCTTTTATCGAGTGCAGCAATCTGGTTTGCAGTCAAGGCTACGCCAAACGTTAATCCAAGCCCCTGCTGCGCTTGAGCGGCATTATCAATCAGATATTGCATCTGCGCTAAGTCTGAACCCATCCCATTCAAATAGCGGCTGCCGGTTTGATTGACTAATGCGTTACTCACATAGCGAGTGTCAAAGGCCGCATCGCCAAGGAAGCGATAGTCATAGTCTGGATGGAGGTTTAACCTGTCCATGAAGTAGGATGAACCATAGTACCGATGTTCATCCGTCCACGTGCTGTTGGTCTCACGCGGCGCTTGCCCCGGTTGAATACCTAACAGCGTGTTGAGGTCATTGAAGACGCTGTTATCTAACTGCCCCAGTCCGTTAAGCTTAGGATTAGTTGTAATTAAATACGGACTATCAGGGTCGGAGGTTGCCACAAAATATCCGTTATTCCCGGTCGGCAGAGGGTAAGCACTGGTGTCGACAGTTTTGGGTTGATACTTATTGAGCGTCGATACGTTCTCTGGGGAGATGGAGACATCCTTTAGGGCGAGCGTATCGCCCAGTGACGTGAGGTCTTGCCCTGTGGTGGCATAGTTCGCGTAGGAGGTTGCCCCTTCGTCGCTGACCAGGGCGTTACCGCCCGAAATGCTTTGCAGTGCATCCTGAAGTGCATCATTCCAGCGCGGTCCCCCGACCGTGATGCTGTCAGTATCAGTAAGTCCTTCTTTATCAACACCCGTGTTGACCTGTGGTTGGCTTAAGGTGTTGAGCTGAGGGGCGGAAAGTGTCCCGCCCACTTGGCCTGCGTGGGAAGACGTCGTTTCATTCCCGATAGTATCCGCAAATTGAGCGGTAACATCGCCACCGGCTTGAATGACAGACCGGTAAATATCACCCACTTCCTCAGCATTCTCATGGCCTGCCAGCGTGAACGTGATGGTATCCGTTTTAGGTAATACGATACTCTCGCCGCTGCTGGTATATCCCGGATTGTAACGAGGCGGTAATGTATCAACCGTATCCGTGGCATACTGCTGTTGGCTATATTTCTCAGGTGCATATTCATAAACCAGATAGTCTGTCCACGTCCCTGATTGCCAACTCTGATTATTGAGTGTATTGCCTGCCAGTGTCATATTCTTGTTGGCAAGCATAACGCTTGCGGCATTGTCTAATGCCCCCGCATGAAGGGTGAGGTTTCGCCCTGAAGCAATACGCGCCGCACCGCCGTCACTGGTGACATCGGTTCGAATTTGGTTGTAAACAAACTTCTGCTTCGCGGTGTCTTTAAACGGGGCGTAGTAGTACTGATAAAAATGGTTATAGCTGCACGCACCATGCCCATTACACGGGCCGGACTGTTTGGTATACGAGTAGCCATTGACGCCAAAACTCCCTTCAGGCAATTGGCTGATATCGACCGCGAGCGTAGCGTCGCCTACGCCAGGCAGTGTTTGCGTCCCGTTAACTTGAGATTGCGTCGCTTTAAGACCGTCACGCTGATTGAGTAGGTGGGCGGTATTCAACGTGATGTCACCGCTTTGCGTTTCAATCGTGCCGGAGGTGTTCACTATCTCGGTGTTGGCATTCCCGGAGGCATCTTTCTGTATCCAGAGGCTATTGCCTGCCAGAATGTCACCGCGTTGATTTTTGACACTCTGGGCATACAGGCGCATATCATTGCCAGCGTAGAGTAGGGCAGTATTGAGGATGTTGTTGATAGCACTCAGCGTCAGCGAGCCTGCGGTGCCGGTAAATCCGTTAACGAGAATATCACTCGCACTGGTGAGCGTGATGTTGCCCCCACCTTGCACCGAGCCTGACGCATCCAGCGTAATACGCTGTGCATCAAAGGTGCTCTCTCCTGTGCCGAGGGTGATTTGCCCCTGATTATTGAGTGCACCGCCGGCATGCAGGTTAACCGCTTGCCCTTGCATCACGTTTTGATTAAGCAGGTCGCCTTGGGTGTGAATCGTGAGCGTTTTGCCCGCCGCGACGACATTCTTGCCGGTAAAGGTATTGATGATATTGAGGGTGGTGTCACCTAGCGCCACGATACGTCCCAGCGCATTCAGCACCGTGCTCACTACCCGTAAATCACCGCCGCTCATCAGTGCCGCATCATGGTCGATGGAAAGCGTATCCGATTGAACATTGACGCTCGAGGTACCCAGAACGGTGCCGCCATTGTTGACGTCGTGCGCAGTAAGTGTGAGATTGCCCGCTTGCAGCGTGCCGGTGTTTTTAAGCGTATCCCCCGTGAGTGAACCTTGCTGCTGAGCGCGCCACGTTCCTTGGTTATCAAACGTCATGACGTTTTGCGTGATGGCGTCTGCTTGAATGAATCCAGTGTTAACTAAGTCGCTGCCATTGAGCGTCAGCTCTTTGGCAAAGAGCAGCTTCCCACTATTGTGTAAGCTGTCGGTCGCGTTAATCTGTGAGGACTCACCGCCTTGAATAAGACCATCATTGCTCAAGTTTGGCGTGGTGAGCGTTAGCCCCTGTTTGCTTTGAATGACACCCGATAACAGATTGGTGAGACTTTCGCTCGGTGCAATAACCATCTCTGAGGCACTGTAAATCTGACCGGCGTTACGTAGCGTTTGTGCGTGTACGTTTACATTATTGCCCTGAAGGCGGCCTTGATTGTCTATCGACGCCGCGTTAAGGACTAAAGCCCCTGCCGATAGCAGTTGGCTATCAATGCGTGCAATAACATCCTGCGTGGCCTCAATAGTCAGACCGTCAACGCCGCTGATTGTGCCGGCGTTATCAAGATGGCCTGCCTTCATCGTCAGATTTTTGGCAATCCACTCACCTTGATTGATAATACTGAGCGCCTGTAAGGCGGCTTGGCCATTAGCGGTGATTTTACTGCCTGCGGTGGAGCGTAAATCACTCGACACAGAGAGTGTCAATGACTGCGCACTTTGGATCGCCCCCTGATTGTTGAGGTTGCGTGCATTCAGCAAGATGTTTTGAGCTTGCCAAACCCCGAGGTTCGTCACATCTAAACCTTGGACATCGAGAGTCCCCTGACTGAGCAACTTCCCCGTATCTGTATTGGTGAGCATCAGGTTATTCGCATTGAATGTCAGCGAATCCAACCCAATTAATGAGCCGCTGTTATTCACACTGGCTGGAGTAATGGTGAGACGCTGTCCTTGAATATTACCTGCATTGGTTAACGTGCTGCCTTTAAGGAACAGGTCGCCTGCACTTAACAAAGCACCGCGATTGTCATAGGCTTTTGCCTGGAGGTTAGCCGAGCCTTGACTCAATATCTGACCGATATTAGTCAATGTATCAGCGACGGCGAGGGTAAGCTTCTCAAGGCCCAGTAGAGTGCCGCTATTGCGCAATATTGGACTATTGAGCGTCGCTTGCGCGCCTTGTATGACCCCTTCATTAATCAGGGAGTGCGCGGTGGTCAGAGCGACATTGCGGCCTGCAATGGCCTTTCCTGTTTTCCCTATGTTAAGTGTATCCGCTTGTACGGTGACATCGTGGGTGCCTTGCCACAGTCCGCTATTATTGACTGTGTTGCCCGTCACTGTCAGATTATCGGACATTATTTTGCCCGTATTCTGTATCTGATGGGCCTGCAACTCACCGTTGGCCTGACTCCATATTAACCCGCTATTGGTGAGTGAATGGGTTGAATGCCCAGTAAGTTGAGCGATGCCTTTCACCGCACCTTGGTTGCTAAAATCATCAACATCAAAGTTCAGAGTATCCCCTTGCCACTCACCGTCATTGCTGGCCTGAGTACTTTGCAGGCGAAGATCGCCTTTACTGAGAATACTTCCAGAAGCATGGTTGTTAAGTATTTGGCTTGATAAGACGAGGGAATTCGCTCCTTGGAGTATGCCCGAATTATCTATTGTCGCCCCTGTCACCGTGACGTTATTTGCCGCAATGACTCCCGCATTACTTAAAAGGGGAGCGTTCAATATCGCATCGCTACGCGCTAATAACTGCCCGCCTTGCTGGTTGGTGAACTCACTCCAGGTCAACGCGATGTTATTCGCGATGACCTTACCTTGATTGGTGAAATGACGGCCTTGCAACGTTAAATTATCGTTAACCTGAAGAAGCCCTGCATTATCCATATCGTCTAAGGTCAAATCTAATGCACTGCCACTCACCACTTGACCTGTTTGGTCATTTTTAAGATGAGAGGTTAACAACGATAGTGAGCGATTTCCCTGGAGCAGCCCGCTATTGGTCAGTATAGGTGTCGTCACGATGAGCTCATTGGCGGCGAGTGTTCCACTATTGGAGAGTGTTTCACCCTGCAAAGAGGCATCGCCTTGGCTCAATAGATACCCTTGGTTATCAATACTTTCTTTAGCTTCGACATTGAGGCTTGTTTGCGCTTGTGTGCGACCGGTGTTTACCCAGGTGTCGGTATGAATACGGACAGTATCACCTTGTAGAGTACCTTCATTTTTAATATTAGTGCCTTGAACACTGATGACGCCGTCGCTTAGCCACTGCCCGTTCGAATAGTTATATAACTGAGGTCCGTTTAATGAGAGTGCCTGACTTCCCTGAATAAGGCCGCGATTAGCCACTTTGCCTTGTAGCGTCAGATTGTTGGCGACTAACCATCCAGCGTTGTCCATTGCCTGTGCACTCAGTGTGATATCGCGCTGCCCTAAAATTTTCCCCGTGTTATTGAGTTGGCCTAGGATGCGCAGGGTCGCTATTTGCTCACCAAGGGCATTCCCTGCGTTTTCCCAATCCGTTGCTTGAAGCTCAAGCGTTTTACCCTGCAGTAATCCGCTATTTTTGAGTGAGTCACTCTGTAGAGCCAGACTATTAGCGCTGAGCATGACACCGCTTTTTTGGTTATCCAGATGGGATGCATGAACTCTTAGTGCATCGCTGGCTTGAATACCACCAGCATTACGGAGTGTCTGGGCCTCGAGTTGTAACTGCCCCTGCGTGAGTAAACGACCGGTATTATCCACCGTTTGACCTACAACGTTGAGCGATTGGCTGCCTTGCAGCGTGCCTGTGTTGGTTATATTTGGAGTGGTAATCTTCGTGATATCGGCGGCGAGTAAGCCGGCATTGGTCAAAACATCGCTGTTGCTGGTCAATACATTGTCAGCCAGGAGGCGACCGCCACTGGCATTGGTGATGTTTTTATGTCCTAACGTCAAGTTGGCGGCGTGAGTTTCACCGCTGTTATCGAAAGCTTGACCGCGCAGCGTGATATCTCCCTCACTGCCAATAAGCCCCGAATTGGTCAATGCCGGAGTTGAAAGGGCAAACCCGCGTTGGCTGTAGATTGCGCCATCTTGGCGATTGTTGAGCCTTTGCGTGTCAATATTTAAGGACTGAAGACCGCGAAGCAGGCCGTTGTTATCGATGCTATCAGCGGTGAGAGAAAGCGCCTGCGCGGTGAGCTTTCCTGCATTATCAACATTTCGGGCGTGAAGGTTTAACGCATTTTCAGCACTCAGTAAACCCGCCGGTGCATTCGTTAAGCGCTCTCCGATGTTAAAGGTGAGGGAGTTCGCCCCGAATACGCCATGGTTGTCCAGACTATTCGCCGTGATAGCCGCCAGCCCTGATGCTTGTATTGTGCCGCTTTGGTTAACGGATTGACTTTGGAGTGTGAGGTCGCCCAGAGAGGTAAGCTGCCCCTGATTTTCAAACGCCGTAGTATGAAGAGAAACAGACTGTGCTTGCGTGTTGCCACGATGGATAAGGTGGTCCGCTTTGATATCGAACGCGCCGCTTGAGAAAAGCTCGCCTGACAAGTCACCTTGGGTTGTTGCATTGATAGCAATACGTTTAGCTGACTGCGTTTTGGCGCTTTGCTGTGTGGTCAGCGACTGACCATTGAGGCTCAGAGTCCCTTTAGCTGATGTTAACCCTGCCAGCGAGAGCGTTTGCCCTGACAAGGTGACATCGCCATCACTGAGCAGGCTTGAATTCGCGCGGGTACTCACGTTGTGGCTGTTGATATCAAGAGATTGCGTTCCCCGAATGAGGCCCGCATTCTGAAGGTCATCAGCGTGAACAAGCAATGTAGTATCACTCAGTAACTGGCCCGAGGAGGCAACATCCAATGCGTGCTGGAGTTCAAGTGATAGCTGCTGCTGGGCACTCAATAACCCCGCATTGCTGAGATTTAGGGCTGACACGTTCATATCCGCGCCCGATAAAATACGTCCGCGGTTGTTTAACTGTTCGCCGTTAAGCGTCAATGACCCTAAGGACTGAAGAAGCCCCGCGTTATCCAGAGACTGTGTGTTCAGGGTGGTGTTGCGATTGCTTTTTAAAGCCCCTGATTGTGTTAACGCTGCGCTGGCGAGTTGAACATCTTGTCCCGCCAGCGCTTGTCCCTGCAACGTAGCCGCTTGAGTGGCCTTTATCTCTAGGTTGCGTTGAGCATTTAACTCCGACTGTTTACCGGTCGTGAGTGTTTGGCTGGTGAGCGCGATATCTTGGGCACTGCTGATTTTGCCATCGAGTGTTGCCTGAGTGGCATTAACATTCACCGATTTTAATCCCATCAGCGTTGATGGGGTGTCCTGCGTCAGGCTCTGCGTGGCTTTCACCGTCACATTACCGGCACTCAGGGCGCTATTTTTCAAGTTTTGATGTTGCGCGCTGAGTGCAAGCGAGCCTTGAGGGGTGACTGCACCTAGCGCATCCGTCCCCGCCGCCACTCGACTATTGTTGATATTGACTGTGCCACGACTGCTCAGACTGATGGTCTTGCCGCTTGTTAAGGTAGCGTCATTCATTACCAGCCCGTCTTGTGCATTCACATCAATAGTGTTGCCGGCTTTTTGTTCGCCGCTGAGTGTCGCCTGCGCCGCGTTGACCTGCAAATTACCCTGCGCCAAGGTGTTGCCCAAGGTGAGATGCCCATGACTGTCGAGTTGGATATCACCTTGTCGTGCATTGAGATTGCCAAGGTTGACGCCAACCCCTGTTTCGCTGGAAACCAGCTTAATACGGTTGGCGTACATTCCACCAAGTGCGCGCGTATCGATGGCCAGTGTGGGTACCTGTCCTTCACCTTTTATCGGCACAACAGTGCCATCTGCCTTCACGCGATTGGCGCCAGCAATGACGGTGAGGTCTTTAGCATGTAGTTGCGCATTCATCTCCGTGGCGCGAGCAATCAGGTTAACGCGGTCCGTTTGGCTGGCATTAAGTCCTTGCCCCTCAATCGAAATGCTGCCTTTTGTCACCTCGACGGACTGTAATACTCCGGATGCGTCAAGAACGGGTTTCCCTGTGGTGAGAGTGGCCTGCGGGGTGTTGATAAAACCACACCCGCTACAGGTAATACCGTAGGGGTTGGCCACCATGACACTGGCCTGCTTACCGGCGACTTCAACAAAGCCTTGTAACTCAGAGCGGTTGGCACCCACGACTTCATTGATGATGCCAGACGCTTCTTTTCCTGGTTTGAGGTTAGGGTTATTTTGGATAAGCCCACCCAACTGAGTTTGCGTCAGGCGGTCGGTGGCATTATTCAGGATGACGCCTTCTTTACCGACGTTAAAATCCTGGTATTGGTTATGAGAAATCCCGGCCTGATTGGGTGTAGCAATATTCACGACGGGCACACCGTTACCCGCCTTATCCATTTGTGTGCCCGGCGTTACCGGTGTGATGCTGGCCGCGAGTGCGGGCATCACGGGCTGAAGAACAAGCAGTCCGCTGAGGGTATAACTCAGGATGCGATAGCGTATGGATGGAGTTAATAAATGCTCAGCCATGTGCAGGTTCCTTAAAACGCCAATCCAATACGATAATAAACTGAGACCCTATCCGGGGTTAGCCACCCCGGATAAGACAATGGCCAGCCGACGGTGAGCTGATTTGAGACAACGCGCCCGGCACTAAAGAGCCCGACAGCCCCTCCCCATAAGGTGCCAGAGGCATAGGGGTCGCGTGAGTCCGGCTGAAGATAGCCACCATCGATAGCAGCAACGGCCCCGACATTACCGACAAGGGGCCATGAGAATAAGGTCCAGTCCAGCTCGTTACGCCAATAGCCGCCTTTATCGCCGGCAAGGTACTGCTCTTTAAATCCGCGCACTGAGCTCTCGCCGCCAATCGTTAAGCGTTCACTGCCGTAGAGTCGGTCAGGTGTCCATTGACCATAAGCGCTGGTGAGATAGGTGAGACTGTCGGTGAGGGGTAAGTAATAGCTGCTCGACAGCGTCCATTTAGTGAACTCAGCCTGAGGTGAGTGAGGCGCTTTATCTGTATCATGCTCGCCCCCTAACCAAGGAATGCCGCGATTAAACGTGGGGTTGAAAGTGGCAAAACCACGCCATAATCGGAAGCTTTGATTAATACCCAACATCGCACTGGTGAGCACCCGGCTGCTGCTGTCGAGCCGTACATCATCGAGGTAGTTTTGACTGCTACGCCGGGTCAGCCCCAACATAAGTGCTGTTTTCATGTCGCTGTCACGGTAGACGGTCCAACTGCCCGTGACGCGGTGTGTTTGGGTGTCCCCACGTGAACGCCAATCATAGCCACGGTTATTAATGGTGGTCAGGTAATTGCTGTAGGCATAGTTGTAGTCGAGTAGCCCATATCCGTAAGGAATACTCACGCCTGCTTGGACGCTTTGTGCGTCATGGTCATTGGCAAAGGCGCTACTGCGCGCTCCACTGACAAACCAGCGGTCAGCCAGACCCAGTAGATTATTGGCCGTGAGTGAAGCATTGAGTTGACCCACACCGGTACTTTTCTGTCCGCTGTTATCAAACCCCACCCCAAACTGTAAAGGGAATTCAGGCGTGGCGGTGAGATTGACAATGGAATAGCCGGGCTGCCTGCCCGGTAATATTTCGATTTGTACCGGCGTACTGCGGACGCGATTGATTTGCTCCATTCCCTGCTCTATATCGCGCAGGTTAAGAATTTTACCTTTCAAATGAGGAAAGGCCATGGCAAGACTTAACGAGGATTTTCCTTCAAGCGTAATATCCCCAAGCTTCCCTTCAAGGACAACAATCGTCAGCGTGCCCTGTGACAAGTCCTGCTCGGTTAAAAAGGCACGACTGGTGATATACCCACGTTGAATGTAATCGTCAGAGACATTTTTAATCAGCTGATTGATTTGCGATAAATTAAGGCACTTTGCCACAAAGTCAGCGGTTAACTGACGCTGTCGATAACGAGAAAGATGGTCTGCCCCCTCAAACACGATAGTATTGAGGGTAAAGCAGGGGCCTTGATTGACGACGCCTGCGGACGGTAATGACGGGCGAACTGTTTGGCTACGTTCTAGCGCCTCACGTTGAAGCTGGTTTTGGCGCAGGATATCTTGCTGCTGCAGTTCAATGCTATTACGGTCAGAGGGGCTTAACGGTGCAGCCTGCACCCACGCCGTCAATAGCAGGCATAAAGAGAATAAGGCGCCCTTTGACCTCAAACCCAAGAAAAGGAAAGAGCGTGGAGGCTTTATGCTTTGACGTTGTCCTGATGTCACGGTTCTTCCCTGATATTTGGCTGAGATAGGTGCACATTGCTTAAGTTTTAACGCAGCATAATAATTTACAGAATAACAAGATGAAAAGGAAGGGTATTTCAACACATTAGCGCTGATTAATAATTGTGAAAGTAATTAAAAATCAGCATGTTAGGATTTGCATAATCATGAGTTGGACAGTAAAAGCTTTTTTCCTTACGTTATTGAGTAGCATTTCATCCTATATGGAAAGTAAATAAAATAATAAATATCGACTTAAGTAAAAAATACCCTCAATCATCCATGGGGTAATGACCAAAGAGAACGGCATATGGCTTAGACTTCAATAAGATTTGATGGAGATGAATAAGAGCAATTGGAAGGTGTAGGAAAAAAAAAGCCCTACGGAGAGGTAGGGCAAAATAAAATTTATATGAACAGCAAACAAGTTCCAGTTGATTATCTTCCCAACGAATGAATGAGGCAATAGTTCATTATCTCTTTTTATCACAGTATGAAATTTAATATGTATATATTTATCAAGTAATTAATTGCTTTCTTCGTTGGCATTCAATATCACATTATTACTTTTAGGATTAAACGTAGTGTGGTCGATATATTTACGCATTGCCCATGCAAGAGGGAATGAGCGCTACGTTTTTTAATCATGTATATTGCCGAGGTGCTCTTTGAGCTTTCGCATACAGGTACACTGGGCAAACTTTGCTGAGCGCAGAGGGCAACCGCCCAAGATAGGTGTATTCTTTAATATTTATTCAGCTAAACAGTGATTTTATGCTGCTGATATTCTTAATGGGAAATGATGAAGCTACAGGGTATTCTTTTCGTATTGTTTGGTGCCATTAGCTATGGCTTACCGGCATCATTAGTAAAAATTGCGCGCGCTGAAGGGCTAACAGAAGGCAACATTCTCTTCTTTCAGTTTTTATTGGCATTTGTGTTTCTCGGGATAGTTTATGTCTGTTTGACACGAATAGGAGGGATTAAAGCCGCTCCTATTCGCACTTACGATAAACGACGACTTATTTTTGCTGGAAGTGCATTAGCGCTGACAAACTCGTTTTATTTTGCCTCATTAGCGTATATCCCCGTCGCGATAGCGGCGGTTATGCTGATGCAGTCTGTGTGGATCACATCGGTACTCGATTTCTTATTTAAAAAGGTGATCCCGACTCGGGGCCAGTTGTTATGCATCATGGTGATCCTAGTGGGTACTGTGCTTGCGACCAATGTCATTGAGCGTGTCGGTGATATTTCAGTTGTCGGTCTCGCATACAGTTTTATGGCCGGATTTTGCTATGCCATTACCATTATGATGACAAACAGCTTAGCGCCTAACGCTTCCTCAATAGGTCGGGCTTTTTATCTTTCTCTTGGCGCGCTGATTGTTATCAGTGTTATCTGGGGGCGGCACCTTAATATCGCTGAACTTTATTTATCTTTAAAGTGGGGGAGCATCATCGCCGTTTTCTCTATCGTACTCCCGCTATGGTGTTTTACCCAAGGGATGCCAAAAATCACTGCCAGCGTGGGGGGCGTATTATCGGCACTTGAGCTACCCGCTTCGATCATTTTTGCCATTATTTTACTCAGCGAGAAAGTGAGTGTGCTGCAGATAGTCGGTGTGTTGCTGATTTTAGTCGCGATAGCGAGCGTGAATATCATCACGACAAAACGCTGATGAAAGTCCGTATGTGGCAGACATACACAAGAAAATATGAGTTGAAAAGAAGTGCGTATTTACCCTACTCCACCCAGAAAGTCATGTATTACTCTACCATCTTTTCACACAAATTTTCTGCAATGCGACTTAGATATTAGTTGTCGTTATACTGCCCATTGATGCGCCAAGCTCAGGTTTTTGAAATCGTTGCGCGTACGCCTGCGACACGTACTGCGAGCCTTTGTCCGAGTGATGGATAGTGCCGGACGGTCGCCGGGCCCACAGGGCCTGCTCCAACGCATCTCCGCCTTCGCAAAATAAGCTGAGGCCTGGCGCAGAATATCGTTGCTGCGCCGCAGTTCACGAACTTCTTGCTCCAGCTCTTTGAGACGCTGACGCTCATCGCTTGTGAGCCCGCCACCGCCGGCACCATTATTGCGTTCATGCTGACGTAGCCACGCTGGCTACAGCCAGTTTTTGGCGCGATGGAGTTGATGGCGGCGTGTTCTGAGTGATATTCACTGCGCTGTTCCAGCAGCATTCGGACAGCCCGCTCACGCAGTTCTGGTGGGTAACGGTTTGCTCGTTTGGATGTCATTTCGGGTCTCCTTTCACTGCGAGTTTAGTCTCCCGAAAAAACGGTATGGTTCAGACCACCAGGTATTTAATGTCTCTGGATTAAACTGTCGATTCAATAGATTAGCCGCCACTACAGCCTGTTTACCACCACGTGGAAGCGATGACGTCCGGGAAGCTTCGCAACCAGCATCAGGGTCTTCATTATCTGACGGGCACGGTATCGGCCAACGTTAAAACCCTGTTCATGCAGCTCAATACACATGCGCCGACTGCCATACGTCGCATCCATTTCAGCATGAACATGCTTAGCCGCCACATGAAGCATCAGTACATTTGCTCTGAGGGCTGGTCGCCGGCTCCGGGCGTAAAATACACTGCGCGTGAGCGACAGGCATCCCTCTAGGGAAGCGCCTAGCGAAGGGTTAGCACACTAGGGTAGGACATGCTGAGAAAGCTATTTCGGTAAGCTGCATGGGGTCATGGACAAAATACGATGTCTCATCGTGTATCACCACCAACGCCATCGGGCATGAGCAATGAAAGCAGTAAAATTTCCATAACGTTGGATCTGAGAACTCTGCCGCAGAGATAAGACATCCGAATTCATTGACGGCACTTTTAACGTGTTTGTTTTTCATAGAACTACCTCAGTTTAGTGGGCTACTGCCTGTCGGTTAACTTCTTTGGCGGGACAGTTGAGATGAAACACCCGATCGCGCACCGCTCTGAATATTTGAGTTCACAGTGAGTGCGTATGTTCATTCCTGATAAGAATGGGTATACATCAGGCATGTTTTGCCACATGACGCGCAGGCGAAATGGCCCTCTAATGGGCAGACTGGCGGGGGGCGAATAATGGCTTGGGATGGACGAACCGTGGGTTTTGCAGTGAATGGCGAACTGAGAGGCTATGCGCGGGACTGCGTAATACGCTGCTGCATCCAAGCTTCTATTTCGCTTTTAAACCAGCGAGAGCTGCGTCCGAGTTTGATGGGTTTCGGGAATTGCCCCTCGCTAATGAGCTTGTAGAACCACTTATCGGTCATGCCGGTAAACGTGGTAATAAATGCCATGTCGATAAGTGGATCTTCGGCTGAAAACTGATGGATATCTGTAGTGTTCAATGTATTCATGGTTGCTCTCTCCCTCTGAGTGCTCAATGGTGGGAGACGTTCGACGAGGTTGAGTCATGGTGTTCGCCGATACGCCCTCAGAGGATGGTGTTCATCTGTTAAAAAATACCGGATTGGCTCCATCAGCCTAGTTGGGGACATGATGAACGAGGGGCGTCAACGTCACGGGTGTGTCGTGTTTGTCATTGTTATCTGTTTACCCGCGATGCTTTGACGCGTTCAAGGGGCTTATTACACAGCAGCGTCTTTAAGCTGGACTACGTGATAGTCACCTCTGCTTGGGATGCTCGGTATCAGATTGGAAATATGCTGGAGGAGAGCGGTAGAGTTCTTCTGGAAAGACCCCGGCTGGGTGCGTTCTAACAGAAAATAGGGAGGCTCTTGCCATTTGACACACGGCCTGCCGCTCACCTGTTGTCCTGCCCGATTTAGGCCGTGGATAATCGCATCAATGGCACTAGACAGCTCACCGTCGCGAGGCTGCCATATACTGTTCTGATTAAACAACACCAGCGCATGAAGCGCCGTTGGCGTGGGAAACCACAGATAGCGTAACTGTGTGGGTGGGACGTTCTTGCCCTCATAAATCCTGTCGTCTATGAATGCGTCAAAAAGTGGCTCAAATGCGGCTTGAAATCTCGACGAGAGCATTTGGGGATCCTTGCTATCCGCATAAAATTCGAAGCTCAGTGCAATCAATCTGGGATATTGGTCAATAGCCGCCTGAAGGATGCGTTGTGCAGTCTTAAGATCCATTCTTGTGTCCTGATAGGTCGTCAGTATGGCGGGTAGTTGCCAGCGCGTGGAATACCCGTTGTTGTCTATCCGCCCAAGGTGACAAACGATGAAAAGGTTATGTTTCAGTTAAGAACGTGCTCGGGTAGGTCCGATGATTTTTGCTCATAGGATATGGCTGACTTTTGGCGTGAACTTATCAGACGATACTTTTCGGCATTCGCGTTTAGGGGCTGCGATGTTACGTTTCTTAAACATCAGGTAAGCCGGTTTATCTCCACCTGAATAAACGTATCAGAGGCGTCCTGAAGAATGTGCTCAACGTATTGGTGTCGCTTAAGAGATCACTTCTGGCTGTAACCGATTGAACGATCCGATGTGCTGTAATCCTTGCTGCGCTCCAAGGCCTGATAACTGGCACGGTATACTAACGCGTTGTCATGTTGGGCAAAGTCAGGCGGGTTACGATCCACGTATCAAATTGCTGAACTGATTGACGGGATCCTCTGTTGTCAGCAGCGATTGTAATCTGATACACCCCAGCGATTGAAACTTGATACACGACGTTGAGAAGATGGCTGCTTTTGGAGCAGCCTTGAAACCAAACGAGGTATCTGTGGAAGTTCAATTGTTGAACAAGCATGGCTTTAGTTTGCGCAAGATCGCCGCTGAAGTCGGTTGTGCTGTAAACATCTGTTAACAACACGCAGTTGATCCCCTGGTGAAGCCATCCGCAGGCTGATGCAAAACGCCAACGATCGGGGTCTTTTACCCGGGAGCAGCTTAGCCCTCGGGCCTGCGTCAAATGCCACCTACACTGCTGCAGCGAGTCTTATGGAGTTGATCCCTCGTCCTCTTCAGGTACGCTTACGGCCATTCAACAGTGAGGGGCTGGACTGGCTGCATTCGAAGGAGTGCTTATTGTCACCAGTACGTTTGGAATAGTATTTTGCTAGGTAAAACATGCGTTTTTCGGCATGTGTACGCTGGAATGGAGCATTGTTTTCAATCCACATGCACGGAAATTCAGGTGTGAAGCTTGCGAGGTTTGCATACGATCCAACGGGTAATTTTATTGCACTGCACCATGCCCTCTGGATCATATTGGCAAGCGAGCCCGGTCCTGAATCAGGAAGGCTGTAATGACCCAACTGATGAAACGTGTTTTTATTGAGTATCAAAACGACATGATAGTGTTTATTTTCATTGCGGATACCAAACTCTCGCGCCCAGATGTAATGCAGCGTGGTGGAATGCACGCGTTTATCCTGCGAGCGCTTAACATCAATGTAGATGTTAATCTGATATTTCAGGGCATCAATAAATCGCGAAATAGCATCATGGTCATCACGACAGACTTTGTTTTGTGGAAATCTTAACGTGACAAAGAAACAGGCAAGCTGGGAATGGTGACTGAGAGCAGAATTGACGGTGTATTGAATACGTTCGATGTATAACGAATGGTAGGAATAGGTTTCAGGCATGACTGACTCCGGTTAGAGAGGGTTTATTTTAGATCCACTTTCTGGCACCGCAATGTACTAATGGATCCTGAGTGAAGTTGATTAGCGAGGAATGAGTTTTAAATATTGACTAACGGAATGATTACTACGCAGTAAAGGCAATGATGCGCTTCATAAGCAAGAAGAGTATCATTGGATAAAAGGGATAAGCGTTAAATGACGTGTTATTGATTATCAAGAGTAGAATATCTGTAAGTATAACTTTCATGGATTACGTGTAGTGGATACTTCAGTAAAAGGATTATCAGTGAATGAGTTTAAATGGTTTTAGTGAATAGGCTAAAGTAGGTTATTGTTAATTTGATGTACGTGATTTTAAATAACCATCATTAGAGACTGTAATTTAAATAACCCATCATTAATTTAATATATTTATATCCGACAGATACCTGACCAAACTTCCCCATCAGGCATGAATAATAACGGCACGCATCTTCCTGTAGAGCGGAGAATATCAATTCTGGAGTTATTATTTATCGTATACAATGCACGATGCATAAACGCCCTTTCACCCAGCGAGAACACCCCCCTATTTAATTGTTTTAGCAAACGGCCCAGAATGAATATGTCGGCAGGTCGCTTATCCATCATTCCTGTAAAGCTCGAGATGAACGAGTCATGTTCAGGAGTGGGTCATCCCGCATTAATATCATGCCAGTTTTGTTTTTTTCTGCCGATTCATTTGTTGTTGTCATAATAAAAATCACTCGTAGTGAATAGATTAGGGAGAGGATGCCTGTTGTCAATGAGGAGGAATGGTCATCGTTCTCATACCATATTATCGAAGGTAAGAGTTTACTCGTTTTACAATAAAGACCATCGCAACTTCGCCGATATCCAGGACGAACCGATGTATTCCCCACGACGCTGAGTAAGTGCCATCAAGCTATTTGTGCGTTGCAAACATTAAGCCTGTGAGTACTCGCCTTTCCTGCTTGCAATGAGAACATTATTGGTGGCGAGCAACAAATCACAGGTAATGAAAGTGACTTATCGTATAAGTACGACCTGATGCAAAACACTTAATATTTGAGATCGGATGCGTACTACATCGTATTGTGGCTTTGCTGAGCAGGCCAAAGTCAGCCGACAGGATGATCCCATCCGGCACACTCATTATGCGATCCGGACGCTATCCTGCATACCCAACAACATCATTCGGTTTAGCTTTTTGACCATCACCCTTGTTCTCCTACCTGCGCGTCATAGCCCCGCTGGCTTAGAGGGCCGATCGGCAACGTTTTGATGCGGAACACCACTGAACGCTGATGATCCCCCCCTGGCTGGCAATGCGCCGCACAGCCGAGGCTTCCCGTACCCTGCTTCACGCGCTACGTATGCTAAGGAGGGCTGGCGAGCAAATTGTCTATACACGGCGAACGCTTATCCCTACGAGGTAAAAACGCTCAAACGGGTGCTGTTCGTGACAGCCTCTCTACACCCAGAGTCCCAATATTCAGAACTGACTACTGCCCACGCAAAATAAGTCAGGGGAAACGACATAACCAGGCACTTATTGCTCTGTTAGGGCAACGCACTGATGTTCTGTTCGCCATGATACACAGCAGGACTGGCACTCTCTACAGCGCCATAAATAGGCCAGGCAACTTAACAGGAGCATCCTCCTTATCACTCACCGTTGCTCACGAGCGGTCGTCACCAGCTGCTGGGTGAGATAGAGCTATACGCCCCGGAGCAACCTGATGATTGTTATGAATGCTTTATCATATTTCCAGAGCATATCAATAACCACCAGACTTATATTTTCGTGTACTTCTCATGAAAATACTTGATGGAATACCATCAATAATGCAATTTACATGCACTGATAGCCGAATACTGATGATTTCTCTATCTTCTTTTTTGAATCTGTTTTAAGCATATTTTATATCTTTTAAATCGCTTTTATTACTCTTTTTAGATTCATTTTAATATCTTTTTTTGCCCTTTTTAAGGTCTTTTAAATATGTGTTTTGACGCCATTTTGTTTATGTGTTAAGCCTGTTTATATTCTTTTAATTTCTAGATTTATGGGTAAAAATGAATAGTAATAGCAATCATTATCAAAAAGATGAAGTCAAAAATACGTCCTCTAGTAGAGATGGCTCTCCGAACCATCAGCAGAATGCCAATGCTGATAAATTAGATAAATCTCGCCCCTCTGCAGTATCCGACGTTGCATCGCCCCCCCAGTCTCATGAAAACAATCCATCAACTGACAGCGTCCAGTCAGATATAAATTCCGTGATTAAGCACCTAGAGGCTTTCAATCAAGGATCTGAGGAAGAGAATAAAAAAAGCAAATTGACACCATTAGATTTTAAATGGTTAAAGGGAGAGGGAAATGAACGCGCTATCTTCTGGGTCTGGATATTCTTAAAAGGACTTCCACTAACAAACAAATTTTATTTTATTCGCACATGCCAAAAAAATGCATCGGAAGGGGCTAGGATATCTAGTGAAACGATCCTTTACGAGTACTTTGGACTTCCAAATGAAACAGGAGGCACAGCAGAAAGAAGTCGCATTATTATCAATTTCTTTTATACACTTGAAAAGTACAGCAACTCTGTAGATGCCCGCGGACTTCTTGAAAAGATCCGCTTCATCTGGATGAATTTCATCTATCCAGTTAGAAATGTAGTATGGTTAAATAATAAGAAAGAATCAGAACTTGATGAGATATGGGACTATCTGTTAAAGAAAAAAGAGTTACCCGACTGCATTTTAAACTGGTTTAAACCCGTTGACAATAATGAGCGAAGACTGGCTATTATTGGGGCAATAGATTCTTTATATTTATTTTACGACGTGCGTGATATTTTTATCAAGAAAGACATTCTTGTTAGTGCGTATAAAAACGCCTTGCAAAATAGACGTAGAGAAAAAATTGCAACCGGAAATAAAAAAGCAGGACTAAATGCTGAGATATCCCAAAAATCCAAGAATGCGTTGGTCAAAATGGCCGAGACAAAGGGCGTTAGAATAAATAAACTCATAGAAAAAATTATTCTGGATGAATACTCAAGATTCAATAGTAAAGATTGACGTACTGCATTCACTCTTTCGATGACTATGCCAGACTTTCATCTGGCATTTTCTGAGCAGTCCAGCCCTAAACATTTCATTTCACTCTCATTAGAAAAGCATCAGCGCTTTTCTGTTTGAGCATGACTTGCCCTTATTTTTCTTCTTGTGTCCGAATCAAACAGAAAATTTTCACCGATGTCATCAATGAAATTTTTTATAAAAATACTGCGCTGTTGCGCATAATAAGCCACGGAAGAAGCTGCTAATGAGATTTGTCTGTCATGAGTTACTTTTATACGGCTTACTTTATCCAGCCCTTTAAAGAAAGAAGAAAATAAATCCTTTTCATTGTGCTGGTACAGAAGGGTGAAAAATAGAGCATCGCCCAACATGTTTAATTGCGTATCGTCAGTGATTATCTCCAGCAGGCGACACAATACAACATATTCGCTTTTATACCCAAGCCGATTGCACTCCAATAATAAAAGAATAAACGAGGGTGCTTTGCTCAATCTAACGCTGCGGTATGCCCCTACATCCAAGTAAGGATCAAATAACATCTCCTGCCTGGTTAACGGAAAACGCGCAATTATCTCATCGACATATGCTTTCGTTTTGTGTACGTGACACAGCGCAGCATACAGTCCTCCAGAAAATTCATGGACCAATGTTTCACTTTGCCATGGCAGATCCTCAACGTTTGTTGTAAGCACCTGCCGAAAGGCGTGCGCCTTACGTCTAATCAATCGTGGGACAATGATGTGTGACGTTATCCATGGCGCCAACAGGGGCGGACGAGTCTGAATTTCACAAATCTCTACCCAGGATGAAAGCTCTGGATAGCTCTTTATCTGACCAGCAGCCAACTGAAGTAAATAGAGATGTCGAACGGTATCAATATCAAACGATGTGTCTCCCGCGTTCGTTCTGTCATCAGCGACCCTCAGTGAGCAAGTTTTACCACTACGTTTAAGCATCCTCTGCACACTGAGCCAGGCCTTACCCTTTCTGATCTCTCTCGATCGCTGCTCGTTTCTTGTTTCTTTGAGACGTCCTTGCTGAGAACTGGCTTTTTCGTCGTCCATTAAGACCGTTACCCCATAACCCAAAAAATTTCACGACCATATTACTCATGTGAATCGCCGAGGGACCTGTCTTTCGGTATCATTTTTCACAGGAGTTACCCATGCCTCATCCCCTCACGAGTCAGCCACATGCCATCGATACGCTAGAGTCCAGCCTTACACTATTACCGCACGATAGCACTGAACGCATTCTTGCTCACCTTAAACAGTCTATTCACTATGAGCCCGTGATTGGCATCATGGGGAGCTCAGGGGCAGGCAAAAGCAGCCTGTGTAATGCGTTATTTCAGCAACCTGTCTGCCTGACTCATGATTTAACCGCCTGTACACGTGTTCCTCAGCGTCTTATCTTCACTGTCGGTGAACGCAGCATGACGTTGGTTGATTTGCCCGGTATCGGTGAAACACCGGAATATGATGACCAGTATCAGGCCCTTTACCGCGAACTCTTGGCTGAGCTTGACCTGATTATCTGGGTATTGCGCGCTGATGACCGTGCGCGTTCAATGGATATTACAACACACCGTCGGTTGCTCGAATACGGTGCTGACCCGGCACGCTTTCTGTTTGTGCTCACGCAGGCTGACCGTATTTCGCCAGTCCATGAATGGGACGAAACACAGGCGGTGCCCTCACCCACACAGTTATTGTCGTTGGCGGTGGTCAGCACACAGGCCGCAAGCCAGTTCCCTTCCTCATTCCCGGTTATGGCGGTGTCGGCACATACCGGCTACAACCTGCCGGCGTTTGTGGCGCTGATGGTGCACGCTCTCCCACCCCAGGCCAGCAGTGCGGTTTACCGTCAGCTAAAACCCGAAAACAAAACCAAGGAGGCGGAGGCTACGGTACGCCAAGCCTTTGGTGATATGGCCGGTATCGCGTTCGATACGGTAATTTATCCCAGCCATTATCCTCTTGGTTGGGCGATGGTGCTCCGGCGGCTGCGTAGAAAGTTGGTTCGGTTCGCCATGCGACTGTGGGACCGATACTTTAGTTGAGGGAGAGGAGTCAAAAGCAGCACCTGAATATTGCCATCAGGTGCCTTTTCTATTGAGTGCATGACATAAATCATCGCGGGAGACAGGCGCAGCCTCACGGGGGGGGAGCCGTTAATGCGGGACTATTTTTTATATCTGACTGATATCGTTCGCTTAACATAGTTTTTACCAATCTCATAATCAGGGTTCCACGTTGCCAGATTATGAACACCGATAGCCACAGCGCTGACGGCACCCAACACCGCTGTGGGTGACCATAGAGAGCCCGCTACCGCGCCACTTCTGTATTCGGTATAAACACGACATGTTAACGTCTTCTCCTGATGCTCTATCGCGTGCTCCACCTTTTTAACGGTTTCGCTGATGTCGTTCACATTCGCGATATCAAAACTTTCTCGATAAAAAATCAGTTCTTTCAATTTTTTCTCTGTCAGGGAGTCCGCATTAAAAGATTCAGTCTGCACTGTGTTGTCTGACATTCGTTGTTCCTCTTCATTGCCTACGTTGAATTCACCTGCCCCCTCCATTTTTCACTCAAGACACAGTGTGCTTTTCAGAGATGCCATCGTTGTGAAAAAAGAATACATTGATCTACAATAACGATCAATAATCGTATATCGATCGTTATTATCTATCAATATGCCGTTTGATAATGCATCATTCATTGCTTTAACCAATCAAAAAGTAAGGGCTTTTGGCGTGATTGTGGGCGTCTAAAAGCAGCAAAAAAGAAGGCCGTTATCACGGTGGCTCGAATAGGCCGCTGATGCACGTCTTTCGCACGTCATGACATTTCATCTACCCAACAGAAGGACACGCTATGAGGGAGGTACTGGTATGTGTGTAACCCGGGCGCTGACAATAAAAAGAGGTCGGCAGTTTTTAATGATAATCACTGGCGTGGCTGCGCTGACCGGTTGTGGTTATTTTGCGGATAACTGGGAGGTGACAGGCAATAAGTGCCAATCCCTCAGCCGTGAAGAAAATGCCACCGCGGTGGTGGCCCGTGAGAACGTCGTGTTTATGAACATGGAAAGCGGATGCGCCCCTCGCCTTGATGAGTTTGGCACGCGCTTTACTCATATTGATATCGATGGGCATCGCTATCCAGCGACCCTGTTGTGTAACCGTGCGACGAATAACCACACGTTTACTATTGTGGGGACACCGATGGGGCAAGGGGAGCTGAGTGCACAGGTGCTGTCGGTCAAAGCCATGAAAGCGTTCACGGGGTTGATGGGGGCTAAGGTGACGATTGAGGGCCAGTCCTCTCATTTCAGCAAAGGAAACTTTACCCAAGCCTGCCGGGCTTTTCTTCCTCATCGCACAGAACAACGCCCCACAGCGTCTGCGGTGGCTGACAATAAACCTTCACTGACCCTTGATGACCTCAATCAGCAGTATAAAGCATCACATCCGTCTGAGGGCGTGACGGCCAAGCCAATGACACAACCTGAACGTGCGCCCGGTGTAGCACCATTAGCGCCAGAGCCGGTGGCACTGACCGCGGATATCTATGCACAAGCGCTGGCAAGGGCAAAGTCCACGTGGCTGATTTCATATCCCAAAGGCAAAGCAGACGAACAGGTCTGGGAGCGCATACGCCAACCGGATAAAACCCTTAACGGCGAGGTCGTGCGCGTTATCCGCTATACCACGACACAACCCGATACGGGGGTGATTTCAGATGTGGATGTTGAGATTAGCCCCGACGGCAGCGTGGGTTATGCCCTCAGTAAGGACAGAGCTTCAGCAACGCCATCCGTACCTTCATCAACACCCTCTACGCCGGTTCAGTCACCATCGACCGTCACCAATCCCATTAACGCCTTCTGCACGCTCGATAATGGCAAGCACGTCAGTGTCTATGCTGCCGATGGTCAGGATTACCGTTATCGCTATACCGACAAGAGTGACAAAACCGAACTTGAGCTTAAAGAGGGGCTGTTCGGTGTGAAAGCCTTCCACTATTACACCCAACTGGGCATGGGGTCGGCGCGTTATCTTCGATTCAATAAGGGCGTATATGACTATGTATTGCTGAGTAAAGACACGGGGCATGTGGAGTTCTATGGGGTGCAGGTCTATAAAAATGGCGACCTGATTTCATCGCATGAGTGCACCACCCCCTTAAATCTGGATACGGCCTCTCTGTCCAGCGATAGCCATCTTGATAGTGAAAAGATGGGCGAGTATTTCACAACACATTAGTCACACCACGTTCATTTATAACAAGGGAACCGTTTATGCACGCACGCACTATTTCAACATTAAAAGAAACTCTGAAAACACCGACTTGGCATTTTGTCTTGCTATCCGCCGCCACGTATGGGATTTACCCGCTGATGTGGTTGTATAAAAACCAGGATGCAATGATGGATGAGCTCGGGCATCGCTTCGCCTCACGCGTCCTGGCTATTTGGATGGCCGTTTGTGCCGGGGTCTCTATCCTCCTCCACCTGATGTTTCCGCTTCAGCTCAATGAGTATGGCTATGCCTATGATGATACCGCTGCAACGATGTCAGGGATTGCCGGTCTGATTTCATTCGCCTGGTTTGTTTTGATGGTGGTATGGGCGTTCAAAGCTCGGGCCGCCTTACAGCAGTATGCGCTCATGCAATTTCGCTTTGAGCTTAAGATGAATCCGGCATGGACCGTGCTGTTCCACGTTTTCTACATTAACTATTGCATTAACGCGATGCCGGACGCATTAGCAAAACACCACATTATCCACGGCAGGCCACACCCTGGCCCAAATGACACTCAGGAACAACACCCCTCATCATTATCGCAGACGTCACAGCCACAACCACCGGAACAGCCACAGTAATCTTTTGGCCCTCAGCTTCACAGGCATGGGGCGCTTATTCATCACGTAGGAAAGCACCTATAAACGGGTTCTATAAAAGAAATGGTATTCGCCATGATAGCGTCAGTGAAGACGATAGAGCGCAACGCATCAATAAGGATACTTGTATGAAAAAACTGAGCATGCTCATCGTCATCAGCGTGTTGATGTCAGCCCCCGCGCTGGCCCAAGTGGATGCTGCAACCGTACAGACCGCCACGCAGACGGCGCAAAAAGCCTATGAAGCCGTGACCGGTAATGATGCCCGTGATGTTGATTGGTCCACGTTTGTAGTCATTCCGGGAATGAAAGACCCCGTGACGCCGGGGCATAAACTCCGTGTTCTGCAGTGGGAGGGATTTCACCCTGGCTATCGCACTTATGACCGTGTCCGCGTTCTGGTCAATGATGGCGGAAGCACCGTCGGCGCTGAGGTCCTGTATATGGGCCGCTGATAGCTCATCGGTTGCCATCATCAGGTCCATATCGGCATATGAGGTATGGGCTTTTACTTTTATATCCTAGAAACGCGCATTCGCTGGGCTCATCATCGCGATAGGCCCAGCGCTCCCACCCCAGCAGATACCACCGCTACGCGAAGCCCCTGTTTCCTTTTTGGATGCGGGGGCTTTTGCTTTTATACCGCTTAATAAGGAAACACATCATGCGATTAGCCAGCCGTTTTGGTGCGGTGAATCAGATACGCCGCGACCGTCCGTTAACCCATGAAGAACTGATGCAGGTGGTGCCCAGTGTCTTTGGTGAGGACAAACACACCTCTCGAAGCGACAAGTACACGTTTATTCCGACGATTACCTTATTGGAAAATCTACAGCGTGAAGGGTTTGAACCGTTCTTTGCCTGTCAATCTCGGGTACGTGACCTAAGCCGTCGTGAGCACACCAAGCATCTGCTGCGCCTGCGTAAATCGGGGCAAATCACAGGCCAACAGGTCCCCGAAATCATCATCCTCAATTCGCACGGTGGCGAGTCGAGTTTTCAGCTTTTGCCAGGGTACTTCCGCAGCGTCTGTACTAACAGTCTCGTCTGCGGGCAGTCGTTGGGTGAAATTAAAGTTCCACACCGGGGCAACGTGGTGGAAAAAGTCATTGAAGGCGCTTACGAGGTGCTGGGTGTTTTTGACCAGGTGGAGGAGAAACGTGACGCCATGCAGTCGCTGCTGTTACCCCCATCGGCGCAGCAGGCACTGGCGCATGCCGCACTAACCTACCGTTTTGGAGAAGAACATCAGCCGGTGACCGTATCGCAGGTGCTGATGCCACGACGGTATGAAGACAGGCAGAACGACCTATGGACCACATACCAGCGAATTCAGGAATCCCTCGTGAAAGGCGGGCTAAGCGGCCGCACCGCACAAGGTAAACGCACCCACACTCGTGCCATTAACGGCATCGACGGCGACGTTAAGTTAAACCGGGCGCTCTGGGTGATGGCCGAGAACATGATGGACCTATTGCGCCAGTAGCCTGCATCCCTCCCACGACATCCGCCCATATTTATGTCTTCCATTCATTTTTTCATCCAACACATTCATGCATAAGGAAACATCCAATGACCGATATGACTGACCTTCACGACAACCGCCCATTACTCTCGCAATCTGCCGATGAGGGAGGCGCTCCCGTATTGACCGCCACACTTATCCCGGACGAACAGCGCCCTGCCTTTTGGCCGCAGCACTTCGGGCGTATTCCGCAGTGGATAGTGCTTGAGCCGTACATTTTTAGCTGGATGGACCGATTTTGCGCTGATTATTCCGGCGGTATCTGGCAGTTCTACACGCTCAGCAACGGCGGGGCTTTTATGGCGCCTGAGCCTGATGAGGACAGTGATGAGGTATGGAAGCTGTTCAACGCCATGAATGGCAACAGCGCTGACATGAGCGCTGAGGCAGCAGGAATAGCGGTCTGCTTGCTGACCTATAGCCACCATGCCTGCACAACGGAGTGCGGAGCCATGACCGAACACTATTACCGATTGCGGGTCTACGCGCTCAACCACCCCGAATGTAACGCCATCATGCACATCATCGATTGAGATAAGCCGCCATGGAACAACAACTCCCGCTGTTTGCCGCCACACTAGCACCATCAGAGCAGAAAACCATCCGGAAAGCATTAACCTTGTTGGAACGGCAGCTACGCGAACCCGGCGCGTCATTTACCTCCACCACCGCCGCTCGTGACTGGCTACGTCTACACATGGCGGGGCTTGAGCGAGAAGCTTTTGTCGTGCTATTCCTCGATAACCAGAACCGTCTCATTACCCACGAAACCCTCTTCATCGGCACTATCAATCATACCCAAATCCATCCCCGCGAAGTCGTGAAATCCGGTCTAAAGCATAATGCGGCGGCCATTATCGTGGCCCACAACCATCCTTCCCATGAAGCAGAACCCAGCCACGCTGACCGCCAGATAACAGCACGGCTCAAGCAGGCACTGGACCTGGTCGAAATACGTCTGCTTGACCATTGGGTTATCGGTGGGATGGCGGTTGTGTCATTCACGGAACGGGGATGGCTGTAATGAAAGGAGAAAGCGCTCATGAGAATTATCAGTAAACGTCAGGCGATGACGATATACCGCCAGCATCCGCAGTCCCGGCTGTTTCGTTTCTGCACCGGGAAATACGCCTGGTCTGGCAGTATCTGCCATTACCACGGGCGCGAGGTTCAGGATATCCACGGTGTCCTGGCTGTATTTGCCGAGCGCCGCCAGGACCACAACGGCCCGTATGTCGTATTACGCAGCGTCACGCTCAATTAACGCTAAATAGAGAGTCACCCTTGTCGAATAAAAAACCGCCAGTAAACCATGATATTTCTGAGCCCTGGTGGGGACTTAGCCCCAACGTCACGCCGTGCTTGGGTGCCCGGCTGGTACAGGAAGGCAACCGCCTGCATTACCTGGCTGACCGCGCCAGCATCACCGGGACATTCAGTGATGCGGATTTACGCCATCTCGACCAGGCGTTTCCGGTGCTACTTAAACAACTGGAGCTCATGCTGGTTTTTGGTGAGCTCAATCCCCGTCAGCAGCACTATGTCACGTTATATGCCAAAGGGCTGACCTGCGAAGCAGATAGCTTAGGCAGTTGTGGTTACCTTTATATCGCGATTTACCCGACGCCAGACCACAGCCTGAACCGTTGATCCCATTCCCTGAACCATCGACCTGTTCAACCCCATTTAATTCAGGAACATTTCCATATGCAAACCTTATCCGCCATCCCGATACGGAAGGCATCGTCACGCCCGAGGCCTGTTGAAATCTGGCAACAGTTACTCGAATACCTGTTTGATCAGCACTACGGCCTAACGATTAACGACACACCCTTTGGCAATGAGGGGATAATTCAGGAGCATATTGACGCCGGTATCTCACTGTGTGATGCGGTCTACGTGATTGTCGAAAAGTACGATTTGCTTCGTACCGACCGTCAGGGATTCAGTGCGGTAGAACAATCGCCACTTATCAGCAGCATCGATATTCTCCGTGCCCGCAAAGCCTGTGGGTTGATGACACGCAACGGTTACAAAGCCGTTACCGATATCACCCACGGCAAATGCAGCGGAGTAATACGATGAAACTGTCTCTGACCTTAGAAGCCGATGCCGTCAATATACTGGCCCTCAACATGGGCCGTATAGCCGTAGACATTGATGGTATCGACCTGTCTGCCCTTATCGAGGCTATTAATAACAACGGTTGTAGGTTGCTGTTAGTCAATGAACCAGCGTGTAAGACGCTAAACCATGAAAACCGCGGGCCATTAACGACTGAACAAGGGCTTGAGATAGTTATCCGTTGGCTTGAAGACAATATTGACTCCAGCTCAACAATTATCTTCGACAACGATGATGCTCTCACAGACTCCACCGCCCTGTTGCCTTGTATAAAACAGGCTTTAGCCGATATTCGCCAACGTCAAATCATGAACGGTCAATGACCATCGCATTCATGGTTAACGCTCAACCGTTTGCAAACCCGCCGACATCGCTAACCGTGATGTGGGTCTTCCTGATAACGCAAAAGAACATAAGGTAAAAAAATAATGGCCATTATTCGCACAGAAAAAGAAAACGGAGAGAACCATTTACTCGCCGGCTGGCTCAGCGGCTTCGCCACGCTGTGTGGAATGTCTGAAGCGTCCGATACCGCCATCAGCGATGCCCATGAGGGCACGGTCAGCTGCGAAGTCTGCTGTGATATCGCCAACGCGATATTTCGCTCGGTACAACGTGAAGAGGTGGAGCATGCCCCAGTTTCTGGCATTAAAATCCCGCCACGGGGGGACAATCACCGATGAGTATCGACAACCCATTACGCGCTCCGCATCCGCTTGACGGTGTGCAACTGAGTTTGACCGTCACTGTCACAGCAGTAGCATTCGAAACGCTGACGACCTTGGGAACGGAAGGCGTCTTTTACCCCGTCACCGCCAGCTCACCCGTGGCACAACATCTGATTGTCGATTTAGGCATGATACGAGATTGCACTCTGGATTTTGATAAGCCACGGTTTACGGCATGGTGCCGTGAGCATCTGCCACTAACGTTTTCAGAGCTTGAGCCCATCGGCTATCTGTTTGTCGTCGGTTCGGATGACATATAGCCCGACACGACCTTAAATGTGGCGTCCAATGGCGAAGAAGCTACCAATGCCAATCTCGTGTGATGCAACATCAACATCGTTGTTCTCCGCAATAACACCCCATTCTCTTTGCCAACATTATCTTATTGACCAATACCTGCCGGGCGGTCTTTCTCTCTGCATCATCGCTGGAGAGTAGGCCTTCCGTCGGTATTGGCTGGCTACGCATAAAAGGAAACTTGATATGACCACAAACTCAACGAATAACACGGAATGGTTAGCCGATCACACCGACGTGATTTGTTCCACCAGCATTGAACGTACTGTGAATGGGCGTAACGCTGCGCTGAAACAAATTGAAGCGTTGATCCACCAGCTTAATGATATCTCGGCACTAACCCGCAGTATCGGCGGAAAAACTGCCCTAGACTGGGCCATGAAGCAAGATTTTCGCTGCGGCTGCTGGCTGATGGAAAAACCAGCCACCGCGATGAAAGTCATCACCCACAATCTCGATCGCGGTATATGGCGAGACCTGATGAAAAGGTCAGGGATGCTATCGATTATGGATGCTCAGGCGCGTGAGCAGTGGTACAACAGTTTGGAAAAAGAGGATATTCCGTCTGTTAGCGAAGCCAATATCTTGAGTACTTTCGAGCAACTGCATCACAGCAAAGGTGACGTGTTTGAACGGGGTGTCATAAACGTATTTAAAGGCCTGAGCTGGGATTTTAAGACGAACTCGCCGTGCAAATTTGGCAAGAAAATCATCGTGACGGGGCTGGTCAAATGCGACAGGTGGGGATTTGGACTTAACTGGGGCTGGCAGCGCGATCGATTAGCTGACCTTGAGCGGATGCTGATGATCCTTGACGGAAAGCCTATTCCCGATAATCGTGCCGACGTTACCCGTCGGCTGGGGGATCATATCCATGAGAACAGACACAGCAACAGTTATGAGGATGAGATGTTTGTAATCAAGTATTTTCAGAAAGGCACTGCGCATATTACTTTTAAGCGGCCAGAGCTGGTTGATAAATTAAATGATATCATCGCTAAACACTATCCAGAGATGTTAGCTAAGTCTCTTTGAAGCGGAGAGTTTCAGTTGCTTACTGCTGGTAAAAATGGCTCTAAACTGAGAATATACACATTGCTCTAACTCATTGATTTTTAATAATAGCAAACTAAAAATTATTGAGTATACAAGTGAGTATATAAAACAGTTTTCAATAATTTAATATTCATGTAATTCAGTCTGTTAGATTGTTTCTGCGAGTCCGGCCTTCGCAATAGTCTGAAAATCAAATCACCTAAAGATCATGCCGGTCACCTTACGTGACTGGCATCAGGCGTTTGAGCTATTTTCACGGCCTCTAAATAATCCTCAATCCATTGAGCATCTTGCTTAATGAAGCAGACCATCACCCTAATTGCTGTAGCGTAAAAACCGAAGCTATCACGCTGGCCGCAGCGTTGAGAAAAATAGGGTAACCAGCTTAAAAGATGTTGTTTTAGGAATTGGCTCTGTTGTTCTAATCCTTCTGCCGTATCGCTGTTTTTTGTTATCAGAACCTCCATTAGCGCGAGCTGGATGGCGAGATGATCGGGGGCTTCGTTGTTTTGTGGTGCAAGCTCATAACGAACCAGCCATTGCTGCATGGTTTTGCGCGCTTCATGCGAGGTGGTGTGCGGGTAGTGTCCCGCATAGGGTGAAACGCCAGCAGGAGGGGGAATTAAAAACAATGAAGCGAAATCCGCAGCGAGTTCAAGCTGGCGATCTTTGCGTTTTAATGCCGTGCGTAGACGGAGCTGGAACTGTTGTACGTCCAACCACAGTTCTGGAATAGACTTCAGCGCCCTAAGTCGCGCCTGAGTATCGTTATCCCGCATATGGATGAGTGCCTCTTCAGTCAGTTCCTGATAAAGAATTTGAGCGAACCAGCGATAAATACTGGCCCGTTGCCGGGCCATCTCATTAAGCAGTGGCATGAGGTTCCTCTTTACCGGTGGTGAGTTGTATTTCATGCGGCCCTCCAAATCCTGTCACGTTAGGCAGTTCGCCCTTGTAACGTTCTACCTGCACTAGCGCGGTGTGGGCAGAGGGGCCTTGCGACAGGCTGGATGTGCCAATATCTGCGCTCAGGACATTCGGATCACCATAGGTACATAATGTGCCGCTCTTGCCGCCTTCCTTCGGGGAATACCATGCCCCTTCGTGAATACGAATCACGCCCGGTGCATAATCTGGGCTTATTACTACGCCTGCCAGAACCTGTCCGCGAGCGTTAAATACGCGCGCAACGTCACCGTTTTTGAGCCCTCGGGTTTTAGCATCTTCCGGACTGATATATAGCGGCTCGCGATTTGCGACGGTGTAGGTTTTACGAAAGCTATCGCTTGAGCAAATTTGTGAATGCAGGCGTTTGTCGGGGTGACACGACTGCAGATGTAAAGGATGCTGCTCAGCACCGTGGCCTCCGTGGTTACGTTCAAAAGGCTCCATCCATACTGGGTGCCCAGGGCAATCTTGGTAATGAAAGTCGGCAATGGTTTTGCTGTAGATTTCAATCAGGCCAGACGGGGTTCCTAACGGGTTGAGATCGGGCTGATCGCGAAAATCGCCGTGGCGTACCCAGGGCTTGCCCGCTGGATATTCGATATAACCTTCACCATTCCAGAAGGTGTCAAAATCAGGCATGGTTACACCGATGGCGGCCCCCTGAGTAACACCTTCTTCATAAATGGCTTTTATCCATTCCATCTCACTGCGTTTTTCGCTGTACACCTCATCACGACCAAAGCGTTTACATAAATCAGTGAATACATCAAAGTCATGACGAGCTTCATATTGCGGTTTCACGATCTGACGAATCGCCATCAGCCCTTTATTGGAGTGTGTACCAAATTGCTCGATATCGTTTCGTTCATAACGTGTGGTGACGGGGAGTACGATATCGGCAAAACGACACGACGCCGTCCACTGATGATCCAGCACTACCACAGTTTCTAGTTTTTTCCACGCCTCGATCATACGGTTGCGATCCTGCTGTGCGTGGAAGGGGTTGGCCGCACTATAAATAGCCATTTTAATGTCGGGATAGGTAATGGTTGTACCGTTGAACTCGACCTTTTTTCCCGGTGAAAGTAGGCAATCGACGATACGCGAAACAGGGATCTGTTCTGAAGCACCGCGGAAGTCGGCAGCATGGATCGGGGCAGGGGGATTGCTAATACTGCCCAAACCGGATAGCACAGGCCCAAGAGAGGTTACGGTACCACCGCCATTGTAATGCCAGCCAAATCCCACTCCGCCGCCCGGTAGGCCAATTTGTCCTACCATGCTGGCTAGCACCACCAGCATCCAGGGATATTGTTCCCCGTGATGCATACGTTGTGCACACCAGCCCCCCATAAACTGAGTTCGCCCTTTGACCAGCAACCGAGCGAAATCACGAATGTTTTCAGCGCTCAGCCCGCATATTTTTGCTGCCCATTCAGGATTTTTAGGCTGGTTATCGTGCTCTCCTAACAGGTAGGGAAGGAACTGTTCAAAGCCCACGCAGTAATCTTTGATGAACGCAGAGTCATAGAGCTTTTCTTGATACAGCGTCCAGGCCACGCCTAACATCAGCGCGACGTCAGTCTGTGGGTTGAGCGCTAATTGCTCACAGCCTAGATAGTTCTGCGTTTTACTGCGCACAGGATCGACGCTGATAACACGCATTTTACCCTGTGCCACGCGCTCTTTAATCTGTTGCCAATAATCAAATGGCTGATGATCGGGAACCAGGTATTCGATTTGTAGGTTTTTGATCGGATCGCAGCCCCAGAGTACGATGGTATTGGTGTTTTCAATGACCAGCGGGAGTGAGGTTTGTTGCTCATACACTTCCAGCGATCCCATCACGTGGGGCAGAATGACCTGAGCTGCCGCAGCCGAATAATCCCCCACCGTGGTGACATAGCTGCCGTGCAGACCCAGCCCACGGTCCATGGCACCACCTGCTTTATGCAGTTTACCGATCATCTGCCAGTCCGCTAGCCCGGTGAACACACCGGATGAGCCAGTCTCTTTTTGTACTCGCTCAAGTTCCTGATACACCAAATCTAACGCCTGATCCCAGCTCACGCGAACAAAACGATTATCGCCACGCTGGCTGCGGTCAGATTTTTCGCGTTGGCGTAGCCAGTCTAAACGCACCATCGGGTAACGCACTCTGGAAGGGTTGTAAACGATTTCCCGCACGGCGTTGAGCATGTCGCATGGGTATTTGTCGTGTTTGAAAGGGCGGGTTTCTATCCATTCGCCGTTAACCACTTTGGCTTCAAAAGCGCCAAAGTGCGATCCCGACTGGAGCCATTGCTCAGGCATTTCTCCGGCGGCCCAGACCTTGCCGATCAGAGGGTTGGGGGCCAGAATACTTGCCGCGCCTGTAGCCAGAACACCTGTCATAAACCGGCGACGGGATAGTTTGAAATCATTAAGTTCCATGTCAGTTCCTCGTTTTAATGAGTCGGGTTGTCAGTGGTGTCATTGGCGTGGGTTTGCAGATACTTCAGCAAGGTGCGCTCCTCCTGTGATGTCAGGCGATAGTAGGCTGACATCGCTTTTAATCCTGCAATCCAACCATTGGCATTAAAACGGGTCGTTGGAGGAACGCTGTGACAGGCGCTACAGGTGGACTGGAACATCTGGTCGGCATATTGCCAAACGGGTTCAATGCTGGCTGAGAATCCTTCTGAAGATGTCCAGGCAACAACGCTAATTTGCTGCCATTCCTGATGAGAGTCTGGATCAATCTGGGTCTTCAGAATTTTTACTGCTGGTAGCAATGATGGATCTAGCACGGCGGCAAATACCCGTTTACCCGGATATTGCGTTATCACGCGGCCACGTCCCACGCTTTCGCGCCAGCCAACGATCTGGATCTCTACCTGATCATCGAGTTTTTTCAGTACGGTAACCTGAGTCGCTGGCATCAAAAGGGCTTTTCCAGCCGGAGATGAAGCTGTGGCGGTGATGGCTTTTTCACCTAAGGTATACAGCGTGCTCTCGTCTGGTAAGGATGCACTTTGCCGTTGCAGCTTTTCATACTGGACCCGGAAACCATTGCTCATATTCGGCTTGTGGTGCGCAATTCCCTTATGGCAATCAATACAGTTACTGTCTTTCAGTGCCGCTGGCGTCATTTGCATCGCGGCGTTGGATGACTGTTTTGTGTGATCCATCGCGCCATAGCTATGGCAGGATTTGCAGGCGGCAGAGCGGTTCTCGGTCATCCTTGTCCATTCCCGCTGCGCAAGCTCCGCGCGTTTGCTTTGGAACTTCTCAGGCGTATCAATCGAAGGGGAGATAAATTCGTGATAGATATCGTTTAGCGCTTCCGTTTTGCGCACCAGCGTGGGGATAACGCCCGGTGGGATATGGCAATCCTTACATTCGGCCCTTACGCCCGAGGCGTTTTTAAAATGAATGCTTTGCTCATATTCCTGACCCACCGTACTCATGGTATGGCAGGACAAACAGAATTCTGTTGAGCTGGTTTGGTGGACTCCCTGCCAGCCTCCCCAGATAACGACGAACATAGCGAGTGCCCCGGCAGCAACTAGCCAGAGTGATTTTTTGCGTATCAACGACATTATCAAGTTGCCTCAATCCTTGTAATTTTGCCGTTAAACTAAAGGAGAAACGATCGGACGCATTAGATACGGCCGCGGTGTGTCATAGGGCCAGCTGGCTCAGCATGCGTAGCGTCAAATACTGATCTTGGATGTTGACGTAGAGTGTGCAAATTGATTCTGGCAGTCTCTAAGAGGTAGGTTATTTTGATATGGGATATCGAGCTTGATAAAACCTGTGGTATGCCTCTGCAATCACAAATCTTCCAATACTATTATCAAGCAATCACGCTTGGTGAATGTGTCGCGGGCGATATGCTGCCATCTATACGTATGTTGGCTGGAAAATTACAGATAGCGCGAATTACGGTCGTGCTCGCGTATGAAAAATTGATATCTGGCGGCTATATTAAAAGCCGTCCGGGTATTGGTTATCAGGTCATATTTGATAGACCCATAGAGATGGCGCTTCAGGAAATACCTTATTCCATAGGGCCTGAACCAACTGGGTTAATCGCCGCGGAGGTTCCGGGGGATTTATATAACCAGCCAACGGCTGAGCTTTATTGTCGGATGAGTATTCCCGATCCTAATGCGTTCCCTTGGTCAAGCTGGCGGAAATGGAATAACGCCCCTTCATACCTCAAAGAGCAATTAGCAACGCGCTATCACTCTCCGCAAGGATTGCTTTCTCTGCGTCAGGAGATTGTGCGCTATTTACACTTGTCGCGCGCAATTAATACCCAGCCGGAAAATATTATTATCACAAATGGTACACAGGAAGGGCTGTCGTTATTAACTCAGCTTTTCGTACTTAATCAGGCCAGAATCAATCTTTCACGTTGCCATATAGTCACAGAATCGCCATGTTATTCAGGAGCCTGGCATTCGTTCAATTATTACGGTGCACAGGTCACCGCGGTAGATGTCGATGAGCAAGGGATATGTGTTTCCCGAATGCCTGAGTGTTCAACCCAACTTTGTTATGTCACTCCTTCACATCAGTATCCGCTGGGGAGCAAGCTTTCACTCTCTCGGAGAAAAAAATTATTACTTTGGGCACAACGCGTAGGGGCTTATATCATCGAGGATGATTATGATGCCGTTTTCTCATGGGAGGAAAAGCCGCTACCTGCGCTGAAGTCGATGGACAGTTGTGACCGGGTTATCTATGCCGGAACGTTTTCCAAAACTCTGGGGCCGGGTATTCGTTTAGGATATCTGGTTTGCCCAGATTCGATTCTTGAATCGGTGCAAAGTATGAAGGCGCTAAATAACAGTGGGAGTAACTGGTTATTCCAGCAGTTCCTAGCTGAGTTTATGCATAATCAGGTTTTTTATACCCATTTAAGTAAATTATCCTGTGTTTATGAAGAACGTCAGCGCTTATTACACGAAGGTTTACTACGTTTGTTTCCTGAAGGGAAAATATGGGGACATGCGGCAGGGTTACACTTAACGCTAATCACACCGCTTTCCGTTGAGTTTATTCAAACGTTACGCCAGCGTTGTTTGCGCGCAGGTGTGCGCTTTGACACGTTAAATGAGATGGCCAATGGCTCTGAATGTCTATGGCAGCAAATGAATAACCAGTCGGTGATACTCTTTGGGTTTGGAAGTTTGAATTTACAGCAGTTACAAAAAGTACTTACCGTTATTGAGCAGGAAATGAATAGCCTACGGGCCGAAGGTGTGTCAATAAACGCCGTTGCTTAAGGAAATAAGTCTCAGATAAACATAAAAAATATGCTTACGAGTGCTAGTTTTTGTATCGGTGAAAAAATATTCGTGCTTGGCGATAGAGAATCTAGGATACCCGCCAACGACGAGCCAATATGACCGTGTTCATAGGGTGCTCGCTAATCCTCACCTACCTTGTGAGAGTCGAAATAGCGTCTCACTGCTATTATTGATACGTTCTATTTAAGAGTATCGAAACATTTAACCCGCGGAGAAGTGTGATCCGCATTAGAAAAAGTTTTAAGATAGATCTTTCCCCAACTGTTATTGCAACAGTGAAATTCGCGTAAGGCTCTCGCTATGTGTGTGAACACGCTCGAAAAACATGCCCCTTTCGGTACGTTGTTAGGTTATGCCCCCGGTGGCGTAGCGATTTACTCCTCGGATTATGACTCCCTTGAAAACCTTGATCAGATGGATGATGCCGCATTCCGTCACTATCTGGACAAAGAGTACATGGGGTATAAGTGGCAGTGCGTCGAGTTTGCCCGCCGCTTCCTTTATCTTAACTACGGCACCGTGTTTACCGACGTGCGCATGGCCTACGATATTTTTTCGCTGCGCTATCTGCGTCAGGTCGTGAACGATAATATTCTGCCGCTACAGGCATTTGCCAACGGCTGCGAGCGCTTGCCGGTGGCGGGTTCTTTGCTGATTTGGCAACAGGGCGGCGAGTTTGAGCATACGGGGCACGTCGCGATTATCACCCAAGTGTTGGAAGACCGCATCCGCGTGGCGGAGCAGAACGTGATCCACCATCCGTTGCCCGCAGGGCAGCAGTGGACGCGTGAATTGCCACTGGTGTGCCAAGACGGCAAATACGTGATTCAGGATACGTTCGACGACACCGAAATATTGGGCTGGATGACCCAAACCTCCGACGATAGTTTTAGCCTGCCGCAGCCGCAGATCCCTGCGCCGTACCTGGCTATCCACAGCGAGCGCGTAGAAAATCGCGGCCAGTTTAGCGGTGCTTGGTTGAACGAGCAGGATCCGTTGCAGCATACCTACGTGCAGGCCAACGGCGGTCATACGCTAAACGCCGATCCTTACCGCTATTTCACAATCTCACGCAGCGCGGAACAAGAGCTTATTCGTGCCACTAATGAGCTGCATCTGATGTATCTGCATGCCACGGATAAAGTGCTGAAAGATGACAATCTGCTGGCGCTGTTTGATATCCCTGAAGCGCTGTGGCCGCGCCTGCGTCTGTCTTGGCAGCGCCGTCGTCATCATATGATTACCGGTCGTCTGGATTTCTGTATGGATGAGCGCGGGCTTAAAGTCTATGAATACAACGCGGATTCCGCGTCGTGCCACGCTGAAACGGGGCTGATTTTAGGCCAATGGGCAGAGCAGGCCGGAGACGTTCTCGGCGGCGATCCGGGTGAGCATTTGCTGGATGCGTTGGCGAACACTTGGAAACACAGCGACGCCAGCCCGTTCGTTCATATCCTGCAAGATCATGATGCCGAAGAGAGCTATCACGCGCAGTTTATGCAGCGCGCATTAGCCAAAGCCGGTTTTGAAAGCAAAATTCTGCACGGTTTAGATGAGCTGCACTGGGATGCGTCTGGTCAGTTGGTGGATGGCGATCATCGCGCAGTGAACTGTGTGTGGAAAACGTGGGCATGGGAAACCGCGCTCGATCAGCTGCGTGAAGAGAGCGAAGCGGAGCACTCGGCGCTGCCCATTCGTACCGGACATCCGGAAAACAGCGTTCGCTTGATCGACGTGTTGCTTCGTCCTGAAGTGATGGTCTTTGAGCCGTTGTGGACGGTGATCCCAAGCAATAAAGCCATTTTGCCGGTGCTATGGTCGCTGTTCCCGCACCATCGTTATCTGTTAGACGCTGACTTTGAGCTAAACGCAGAGCTGGAGCAAAGCGGCTATGCGGTGAAACCGATTGCTGGACGCTGCGGTAACAACATCGGTTTGATCAGCCATGAAGATCAGGTGCTGGATGAAACTTCCGGTAAGTTCTCCGAACAGAAAAATATCTACCAGCAGCTGTGGTGTCTGCCTGAAGTGGCGGGGCGTTATATTCAGTTGTGTGCGTTTACCGTTGGCGGTCATTACGGCGGTGTATGCGTGCGTTCAGAGACGGGCTTAGTGATTAAGAAAGAGAGTGATATCGATCCGCTACGGGTGATTGATGATAAAGATTTTATTCGTTAATCGACGCTAAAAACTGACGTTATCGGCGTGCCATATCCGTGTGTGGCGCGCCGTTTTTCGTTATGCGATCAGTTAAGCAACGCTTAACTGATTTCCCCTCTCGACTTATTCAACATTATCCTTGACCAATGACAAGGCAGCCCCACGCTTAGCTTCTTTATAATCGAGCCCGTTTTTCTTCTCACTGGTGTGAAAGCATGGCTTATCAACTCAATCTTAACTGGCCCGAATTTCTTGAAAAATACTGGCAAAAACAGCCAGTTGTATTAAAAAATGCCTTCCCGAACTTTGTTGATCCTATCACGCCGGATGAGCTGGCGGGTTTGGCGATGGAGCCGGAAGTCGATAGCCGTTTGGTTAGCCATAAAAACGGTGAGTGGCAGGCCAGCAACGGGCCTTTCGAAGATTTTGATGGCTTGGGCGAAACTGGCTGGTCGTTACTGGCTCAGGCCGTTAACCACTGGCATGCGCCATCTGCCGAGCTGGTACGTCCGTTCCGTGTGTTGCCGGACTGGCGTTTAGACGATCTGATGATTTCCTTCTCCGTACCGGGCGGCGGCGTTGGGCCACATATCGATCAGTACGATGTCTTTATCATTCAAGGTATGGGCAGCCGTCGTTGGCGCGTGGGAGATAAATTGCCGATGCGTCAGTTCTGTCCACATCCAGCTCTGTTGCACGTTGATCCGTTCGAACCAATCATCGATGAAGATCTCGAGCCGGGCGATATTTTGTATATTCCACCGGGCTTCCCGCACGATGGTTTCACCCATGAAACCGCGATGAACTACTCCGTTGGCTTCCGTGGGCCAAACGGCAGAGATTTAATCAGCAGCTTTGCTGACTATGCGCTGGAAAACGATCTGGGTGGCGAGCACTACAGCGATCCTGATTTGACCTGCCGCGATCACGTGGGTCGCATTGAAGATTATGAAGTTGACCGCCTGCGCGGGATGATGATCGAGATGCTGAATCAGCCAGAAGATTTCAAACAGTGGCTGGGTCGTTTTGCAACTACGCCGCGTCATGAACTGGATATCGCGCCTGCGGAACCGGCTTATGAGCCTGATGAAATTCTTGATGCGCTGCTGGGCGACGAAGTTTTAACTCGCTTGAGCGGTCTGCGCGTGCTGAACATTGGCGATAGCTTCTTCGTTAACAGCGAACCAATGAAAGCGGTTGAACCAAAAGCCGCCGATGCGCTGTGTCGTTATACCAGCGTAAGTAAAAAAGAGCTGGGTGATGCGCTGAACAATCCGGCCTTTGTGGCTGAGCTCACTGATTTAGTGAATCAGGGCTATTGGTATTTTGATGAGTATTAATCGTTTCCATTGATACTCAAATCATTCTAAAAGGGATAGCGATGGCTATCCCTTTTTTCTATCCGCTATTGAGCACTATCCGCATTTTTCATTTGAAATAGGCGGTTATTGGCCTGTTCATATAGTTCGAACATCACTGGAATCACGTGTGCAGAGGCTTTCAGCCATGCGCCAATCTGCGCGAGACTTTCTTGGGGAATTTGGTTTCCACTTTCTAGTGATTCACTCAAATACAATAATCCATGACACAGTCCTTCAGCTGATTCGGCGGCAATTCCGCTGAGATCGTACAGCTGCGTGTCGCTGAACGGTTCGAATGACAAATCGGAAATCAGGGAACGGAAAACGGTGATGGAGTTGTCGTGGATTGTGGTTTGAGAAAAAGTGTCAGTCATCGTTTGTGTCTCGTGTAAGTAAGAATTAGATAGCCACTTAAGACGCTAAACTTGGGTGGCAGCTCAGACAGGGTTAGCGTCACCGGCTTACACGGTCCGGTGCTTCTCTCGAAGCCCCTGCCTGAGCCACCATAATTTAGGGTGAATCAAAGCGTGCGGCATTATCACATAACACCACAGTGTAAGTCTCGGAACGCTAACTCCGGCTACGGATTTTGCCGCAGCCAGATGAATATATGCCTGAGATTTTGCCAATGAAATAGGCTGGATGGATTTACAGGGATTTGTAGTTAAATATGGAATCGTGTTCGCAAGAAACGAGGAGAAAAGCCTAAGCAAAGTGGTTCATAATAGTTGCCTATAAGGAGAGCTCATTTATGGAAAAAAAATTGTTTAATGATTTGCTTAGCAGCATTAATGAAATGGTTGCTATCGAAAAGGGTGAGACGGCAGTAAATCCAGAAAATGTACACCGCCACGCGATCCCAGATGTGAAATCAATTCGCAAAAGTATCGGTATGAATCAGGCTGAGTTTGCAAAAATGATTGGTGCTAGCTCAGCAACGATACAAAGCTGGGAGCTAAATCGCCGAGTGCCAAGTGGTATGGCGCTAAGAATGCTATGTCTAATAGAAAGAAATCCAAAAGTGGTTGAAACACTGAGAGCTATTTAGGTTTCATCAAGCCTTCGAACGCCAAATGGATAATTAACCCCTTCAAGGGCCGCATCCCCCGCAGCCCTTAGTCATCTCTACCGTTATTTAATATGCGCCGCAAAGCCGGTTAATTCGGGGGCGATATCGGGGTTCAGCGTTAGTTCTGGGATCGTGTAATCACCGCCGTTTTGCTGGCGGAAAGCGATGGGCGCTGTGCTCCATAAAGTATCGAGGCGCTGGCCTAATTTTTCACAGATTGTTGCATAGCTGTCTGGGTTAACCTTGCTGGTGTGGTAAATCACAAATGGCGGTAGTACGTCGAATCCCGGGTAGTGCAAGATACCGTGGTGGATAGGGAACAAAATATCGTCGATTGGGCCATTAATACCGCGTGCGCTGTAATGTGGCTGCCAGCCACCGGCGGTGACCATCAGCATAGCGCGTTTGCCTGCCAGTGTGCCTTCGCCGTAGCGGTCGCCCCAATGGCTATCATTATGTTCGCCCACGCCATAGGCAAAACCATAGGCGTATACGCGTTCCACCCAGCCTTTCATGATGGCGGGCATAGAAAACCACCACAGTGGGAACTGGAAAATAACCGTATCAGCCCACAGTAGCTTGCTCTGTTCAAGGGCAATATCATCGCTTTGTAGGCCGTTTTTGAACGCGTGCTGCGAGTCGAGAGAAGCATCGAAATAGGTTTCATCAAGTCGATTTTTGCTGTCATTTGCGTCTAACGCTGCTTTCCAGTCCATAGCGTATAAGTCTGAAACCTGTACTTCATGCCCCGCATTTTGCAGGTGTTGGATGGTAAAGTTTTTTAATGAACCGTTCAGTGATTTAGGTTCGGGATGGGCATAAACAAGAAGTACTTTCATTGTGGCTATCTCAGTCGTTATCTCAAAAATAAAGAGATAGCAGGGTAGAATTTTGTCATATTCATGAGAAATGAATTTCTGATATCTCAGGTATTACTATGAGTAATCTTCGTCGGCTGGATCTGAACTTGTTGGTGACGCTCGATGCGTTGCTGACCGAGCACAATGTGACTCGTGTTGCTGAAAAGCTTAATTTTTCTCAGCCTTCAATCAGCGTGCATCTGTCTAAACTGCGCGATATTTTTGACGATCCTTTGTTGCTGCCGGGGCCACGAGGCATGTTGCCAACGGCGAAAGCTGAGGCACTGCGCGAACCGCTGCGGCAGGCATTGAATGCATTAGAAGGTGTTGTTGCGCCGACCAAACCGTTTGAGCCCGCAACGGCGCAAAATGATTGGACGGTTTCTGCCGCCGACTACGGTGAGTCCACGGTTGTTTTGCCGGTTTTAATCGGCTTACGCGCCGTGGCGCCCAATACGCGGTTATCGGTCATTGAACTGGCGCCCGCTAAAATTGCTAAACAGCTTGAGCAGGGCGAAATCGATATTGCCTTTCACGTAAGCGATGAAGCCGCACCGGAACTTCATCTAAAAAAGCTCTTTTCTGAACGTTATGTGCTGGCTGGGCGGCGAAAGCATCCACAGCTGTCACAGGCTCTAACCCCTGCGCAGTTTTGCGATTTAGAGCATGTTATTGTGTCGCCCAGCGGCGGTGGTTTTTGCGGTGTGACCGATGAGGCTTTAGCGCAGGCGGGGCTTACGCGCCGAGTGGTGCTGTCGGTGCCGCATTTTCTGTTTGTGAAGTCGGTGCTTGCGAGCACGGATTTAGTGGCGATGCTGCCTTTGCGCTTAGCCATCGCTAGTCCCGAACTGCAATATATTGAGCCGCCGATGCCCATTGCTGGATATGAAATGTCGATGCTGTGGCATGAGCGATCTCATCGCGATCCTGCTCACCGCTGGCTGCGAGATTTTATCGTCGAACAGGTACAGAGTGCCGCACTCATCACGGCTAAGAATCAATAATATCAAGGATATAGATATGCCTTTAGAACCTGCAATCGCTGAACTGGTGAACGATTTTATTGCGGCAGGACGGCCATCGCCGCGTCGTCAAACCGTTGCCGAGCGGCGAGCGGGGTATGTGGCCAGCACGATATTGGCGGGCGAAAAAGAGATGCGCGTGGATGTGCGCGACGTGAGTCTTGAAGGGATGACGCTGCGCGTGATTTCCCCACAGGGAGCGCATGGAAATAGGCCTACGGTGATTTATTACCACGGCGGCTGTTTTGTCAGCGGTGGTTTTGCCACGCATGAAAAGCAGCTGCGGCAACTGGCTTATCACAGCGGATGCCGAGTGATTGCCATGCAATATCGCTTGGCACCGGAGCACGTCTATCCTGCGGCGCACGATGATGCGCATCATGCGGCAATGCTTGTGTGGCAGCACGCCGATTTTTTAGGCGTGGATCGCGAGCAAATTACGTTGGCGGGCGACAGCGCGGGCGGGCATATTGCGTTAATCACGGCGCTGCGTCTGCGCGATGAGAGCCGTTGGTTGCCGCATAAGCTCTTGCTGATTTACCCGATGCTGGATGCGACGGCCTCTTTTGATAGCTATCAGCGCAACGGCGACGACTATATTATTACCCGCGACACGCTGCTCAGCGGCTATGAGGCTTATTTCTCAGAGATCGATCTTAAGCATCCTGACGTCAGCCCGCTATGGCGCAGTGATTTCTCCGGTCTGCCGCCAACGCACATTATTACCGCTGAATACGATCCGCTATGCGATGAAGGCGAGGCGCTGTTCGCACGTCTTACCGAGCAGGGCGTAAGCTGTAGTGCGCAACGCTATCTTGGCGTGATCCACGGATTTTTCCAGCTCGGTGGCGTTAGCCAAACGGCGCGCAATGTGATGAGCGATATTGCCGCTAAGCTTCAAACTGAGCGCTTACAGTTTAATTGAACAGTGGTACAGCACACGGCTGTACCATTGCGCGACGCTACATGCTGTCTAATCTTGCTTTAGCTTCGTTTTTCCAGATTGCGGCCAGTAAATCCAGCTTGCTCAGCGCGTCCAGATCGCTGGCAGATGCGTTGGGGTTGAAGATGATATTTTGCACGCGGCTCAGCGGCCAATCGGCATGAGAACGCTCAACCAGCGTGATGGCATTACCGGCCTGAACTTCCCCCGGCTGTAGAACACGATAGAACCAGCCGTTGCGTGATTGCTGATGCATAAGCTCCGGCGCGTTTGGGTCATTTAAGCGACCTGCCATGGTGTTACAGGCCACTCTTCCCCAAGAAATTTGTAGCCGTACTGTGCCAACGCTAAAGGTATCGCCAATGCAGATGGTGTGTTCGGTGATCCCGCGGGTGGCAAAGTTCTCGCCAAAAATACCTGGGGTTTTAAATAGCTCAGCCTGAGCCGGATAGTGTGAGCGCCAAAAATCATAATGCTCAAGCGCATAGTTCATGACGGCGCATTCAGGATCATCAAAATGCTCTTGGTGTCCCGCTTCGGTTTCAATTCCATGGGAGCCTACATAAACGCGCCCGTTAGCCGGTTTTTTTAGCTGTGTTCCATCGGCTTGGCGCTGGTTGCATAAAATCACATCGAGAGTGGCGAGCGGTTGCTGAGTGTTCATTTATTACTCCTATATCCATCATCTTGTTGGATATAAACATCGTTAAATCCCCCGCTTATACGGGGGATTACTTAGAATTTATATTCGATGCCCGCCCAGTAGTTGCGTCCTTCTTCGACGAAACCTTCGGTATAAGCATAAGCGGTATCGAACACGTTATTCACCGAGGCGTTAACGCTGAGGCCTTTTGCAATCTCGTAATCTGCCCGCACATTGGTTACGGCAAATCCGCCCGCTTTTTGGCTGCCATCGCTGTTGCTATAGCTTGAAGAACGGGCTTCTTCAGAAAGGGTAAGGCTGAGCGGTTGCCATGGCGTATAAGTAACCCAGCCCATGACCGTTTGAGTCGGTAGTCCGGTCACTTTACCAACGTCTTTGTCCTTAACATCGCTATGAATCAGGCTGTAGCTGAGGCCCACTTTTACTTCGTTCAGAATCAGTCCGTTAACACCTAAATCGAGGCCGGTGTAGTCAACGCGTCCGCTATTGCGGTTTTGTACCGTATTGGCATCGATGTTTTGCGTGAGAATGGCGTCGCTAATGCGGTTGTAATAAACGCTCGCTTCATACCCCCAATCTTCGCTGAGATAGCCGGTATAGGTGAGGTCGATACTGCGAGCGCGCTCGGCTTTGAGGTTTGGATTGACCAAGGCCACCTGTCCGAACGCGGGGCGAGATGTGGTGTAGCGCTCTTTCAGCGTAGGGAAACGGCTGCGATCGGAAACCGAGAGCGCAATATCATCACGGTTGTCGAAGTGATATTTCGTCATGGCCTGCCAGTTGAAGGCGTTTTGATTATTGCTGTCGTAGTGGGTAATCGAGCCGTCTTTTTCGTGCTTCATCCCTTCAAGGCTATCTCGCCAGTCGTAGCTTATTCCAGCCACGACGTCCCACTGATCGTCGACAGCCCATTGGTATTCGCTAGAGAGCGACCATGTGCGATCTTTGTAACGATCGTAAGGTGCATTGCGATATCCCTGCTCGCGGTGAACGTCTTCTTTCCAATGAGCGGCGAACGAAAGCTGGTCACGCTCGCGCATATCCGCCGATAGTTGGAGGCCTGCGCCATCGGTGTAATCATCATAGTGGCTGTAGCTGCCTTTTTTATTTTTTAGATCGCTTAGTGAGTTGTACATCAGCAGGGTGTTTTTAAAGGTATCTCGATAGGCTCGGCTTTTAAGGGTAAAGATATCACCGAGCTTGGTGGTTCCCTGATAGTAATAACTTTCTTTATCGTATTCCGGCCACTGCCAATATTTCGGTTTTTGATCGCTGGTTCCGGCATACGGGGGGTTCTCTTTTTCACCATCCTGTTTGATATAGGTAAAGGTGTATTCATCATTTTCGCGTGGGGTAAAACCGAGCTTCACAATTCCACGTTTATCGTCAGATTTTGAATTAGTGCGCTTGCCGTCGGTGCCTGCGGTGCGGTTATCTACGCTGTCTGGCAAGCCTACAAATCGTTGTTTTAGCTCGCTGCCGCTGATCTGTAGATAGCCTAAATCGCCTTTCATACCCAGCGAGGCGTTGGTGTCAAAAGCATTGTCTTTGCCGCGCGCCCATCCTTGACGGTAGCTAATGTTACCTTCTAAATCTTTTTTAGGTTTTGTCGTGGTGAGGTTGATTGAGCCCCCCATTTGGTTGGGGCCTTGCAGCAGAGAGGTGTAGCCTTTCGAAACTTCCAACGAAGCCAAATTTGATGTGAGGAAGCGACCTAAATCCAAATTGCCGTCATAGGGAACGTAGATCGGGACGCCATCATAAAAAACGGGAACCTGTCGGTTATCGAACCCACGAACGCGAACCTGTAATTCGTTACGTCCGCCCGATTTTTGCAAGGATACGCCGGGAACCACGCTGAGAGCATCGGCGACGTTGCGCTTATCAAGTTTGGTGATGGTGTCTTGTGTGAGGATCTCGCTGGTGTTTGCCACCGGACTACTCCAAACGGTCATGACATCATCGTCATCGGCAGCCTGAACGTCCATGGCAATGCCGCCTGACATGCATAGAGTTATTGCCGTACATAAAGTTGTTTTTCTCATTTTCATCATTATCCCCAGGATCGATATGTTTATTTTTATATAACGCTTGTGGTGTCGATTGGCAGGCTGTCATTAGCCTGCCAATGTGGAACGCTGTGTTATTTAGTCAGAGGGTCCAAGCCGAACTTTGATGTCTGCCGGTGGCGCGTAATAAGGCGCAGAAGTGACCAGCAGTGAAATGCCGGTTTGCGCAAATTTATCAATGGTCGCGAGAGTAACTCCGCCCGCTAAGGACAGTCGGCAGTGAGGCGAAAATCTCTGTGCATAGGCTTTGAGCGCGACAATGTCATCGGGTGAGAATTTATCGAGTTGCACAATATCGGGCATGCCCAATAACGCCTGTTTAGCTTCATCCACGGTATCGGCTTCGACGATGATGGTTTTTTCCGGTGCCTGCTGGCGTAAGGTCGCAATGATGCTCTGCCAGTTATCGGGGGAGGAGCAAAATCGTCGATGGTTGGTGAACAGCAAAATCGTTTCGCCGCAGCCCGCACGATGAATAATGCCACCTGCGGCGATTACGGCTTGCATGGCGAGTAAGTGGGTGCCTGGAATAGTTTTACGCGTGCAGGCAATTTTTCCCTGTGGTGAATAACGCTGTAGGACCTGACGCATTTGATAGACATAATCAGATACGCCACAGCTCCACTCCAACAGGTTCTGGACGGCTTTCCAGCCCTGATGCAACGCATCGGCGCGGCCTTGGGCGGTGAGCAAACATGCGTCTGCCTCGGCGATCTCGCCGTCGTGGAGGTGCTGCTCAACCTCTAATCCCAGCCGTAAAAGCATACGGCGAGCAGTGTCGATGCCGCTGATACAGCCGCCTTGCCGATGATAAAAGCGCATTGATCCTTTACGCGCACCGATGTTCAGCGCGCGTGTCGTAAGATCTCCGCCCTGTATGTCATCCATCAGCCACTGATCGAGCTGCGCATCAGGGATGAAAATCATAGCGCCCCCTGCGGTGACGTTTTTTTCTCCCAAGAAACTAGCGCCCAATCACGAGTTGGCGAAGCAATGGTTAATCCGTGTTTTTGCTGGTGGGTGTAGTAATCGAAAAGGCGCTGCTGTTCTTCATCATTTAGCGTGCCCAATGACCAACTGGTGCTTTCATAAAAACGCTCGAAAGTATCCGTATTTCCCTGACAGTTTGGCCCGGTGATGAAATCAACGCGGGCATGAATGCCCATCTGGTACAAGACGTTAACCGCGTAGATATAGTTTGGCAGTTCGATGACGGGGCGACCGATAACCCGCTGTACTTCGGCATTGACGAACGAAGGGCTGACTGTGTGGGTGGTGTAAACGCGCAGCCGTGCTTGCTGATGAAGTTTTTGCATGGCCGAGCGTAAATCACCGACCAGCGTTGAGCGCGAGGCAACGGCGATATCGCACTGTGGAAGATCGCTCCAATCATCCTCCCAAGCTCGGCGAAGTAGCGTGACGTTATCGAGCTGCATGGCCTGTGCGCGTTTGGCCGCAACCTCAAGCATCCCCTTGCTGTAATCCACTCCGTAAACATGGCTGAGTTTATGTGCCACATTGAGGCACACCGAACCGGGACCACAGCCCATATCTAGCAAGGTTTCCGCATTGGAAAAATCCATTTTAGCAATGAGCTGAACCAAATAAGCGTCTTGCGGATTGGCGCAGATTACGGCCATTTTCTCAGCGCGCTTATCCCAATGTTCTGGCGCTTTTTCAGTGCGTTGCGCTAGCGCTAACTGTTGTTGGTAGAGTGCAGAAAAGTCGATTTCATCAATCAGCATGTGAGTTCCTTTTTTAGTTTTCATATTCCCAGATGTGCTTCGATTTCCTCTTCACTGACGTGATACAGCTGAGACAATGAAGCGCTATTAAGCATCGCTTTTGGCGTTCCCTGTAATGCCCCGTTCTGTGGGCTCAGGGTCACGATGGTATCGGCCACCGCTTTGGCGTGCATGGGATGATGGGTAGACATCAACAGCGTGATCCCAGCCGTTTTTAGCTGGCGAATACGCTTAAGCAGGGTTATCTGATGGCCAAAATCCAAGCTGGCTGCCGGTTCATCCATCACTAAAAGCGTTGGCTGTTGTACTAACGCGCGGGCGATTAATACCAGCTGCCGTTCGCCGCCGCTGAGCGTTGGAAAGCTGCGTTGTTCCAAGTGAAGAATGCCAAGAGCATCCAGTGCATCTCTGGCGAGCTGGTGATCGCGTTGATGAGGGGAGGAAAATAAGCCCAGATGAGCGCTGCGGCCCATGCTCACCATATCCAGTACGCTGTAAGAAAAAGGGCCACTGTGAGCCTGAGGAACATAAGCAACCTGCTGTGCAAGCTTAGCCGATGACCAATCCTGCAACGGTTTTCCTGCCAAGGTAATATCGCCCTTGAGCACGGGTAATAGCCCAAGCAGCGTCCGCATTAGCGTGGTTTTCCCACAGCCGTTAGCGCCCAGCAGACAACAGATTTCCCCGCGTTGGATGGCAAAATTAATATTCTGCAAAATGGGGCGATCGCGATATCCCAAGGCCACGTGGCTAAATGACACCATGCTCATCCGCGGCCTCTGCGAAGTAACAGCATCAGGAAAAAGGGAGCACCGATCAGCGCCGTGAGGATCCCCAAAGGCAGCTCGATGGTGAATAGGCTACGGGCCAAGGTATCGGTGAGTAAGAGAAGTAGCCCCCCGCCCAGCATGGAGGCTGGAAATAAACGCTGATAGTTATCGCCGGTGACTAAGCGGCAGATATGCGGAACCACTAAGCCAATCCAGCCAATGATACCGGCGACCGATACCGCGCTTGCTGTGATCAACGTCGCGCAAATGATAAAGATCAGCCGCAGGCGCTTAACATTAACGCCCATGGTTTTGGCTTCATCATCAGGCAAGCTCAATAGATTCATACGCCAACGCAGCAGCAAAAGCGGCAGCATGCCCAACAATAAAACGGGGATACTGCTGTAGAGATCGTCATGAGTGATGGTAGAAAGGCCGCCTAATAACCAGAAGGTGATCGAAGGGAGCTGAGTGTAGGGATCGGCCAAGATTTTTATCAGCGAAATGACTGCGCCACACAGGGTGCCGATGGCAATGCCAACCAGAACCAGAGAGAGCACCGGATCGTGGCGTTTTGCCATCGAGGCAATCAGGCAGGTAAGCGCCACGGCCAGCATACCGCCAACAAAAGCTAACAGTTGAACGATAACGATAGGTAAACCCAGCCACATCGCCACGCACGCGCCCATTCCTGCCCCAGCGGATACTCCCAGAATATCGGGTGAAACCAGTGGATTACGGAACATTCCTTGATAAGCCGCTCCGGCTGTCGAAAGCGCGGCGCCAATCATTAAAGCAGCTAAAATACGCGGCAGGCGTATTTGCCAGAACACGATAGCAACGCGCGGATCCGCCTGCGTCGTGTCTGAATGCACCAACAGATCTAACAGCTCAGTGGGCGTGAGTGGATATTTGCCAACCAAAAGCGCCAATAGAATGGCAATCAGAATACCGCTGGAAAAAAGAGCCAGATTTTTGGTCAGATTCATCCAGCCTCCAACAAGCGCTGGAGTTGGGTTTGGTTTAAATCCGAATGGTAGAACAGCCGGAAAAACTGCTGGAGGTCATCCATCCAGTTTGCCTGAATCTTGCCATCAAAATGCGCCTGTAGTCGGCGCATCCCTAGCAGGCGATTAATACCCGGTGGTGAATCGAGCCAACCAAAAGGCAAGCCGGAATAACACAAAACCTGACCTTTACGCACCGCCTGAAGGTTTTTCCATAGCCCATTCTGAGTGATGTCGCGATAGGTGTTGGCATCCTGAGTCAGAATAATGTCGGGCTCCCACAGCAATAGTTGCTCGAAAGACACCTGAGCTAAACCATGCTGCGACGGTTCGCTAGCCACGTTGATTAGCCCTAACTGCTCTGCGGCTTCCGTATGCAGAGATCCCTGCAAGCCCGTCTCCAACCCTGTGGCACCGCGTGCGGAATAAAAACGAGGTGAATTGCCGCTCATCTGTGAAAAACGTTCGGCATCTTGCAGAAAACGCTCTGCCAACTGAGCCTGCTTCTCTGCTCTTGATGAAACCCCTAACAGCGCGCCAACCTGACGCAGTTGGCTGGCCGAATCCCGCAATTTCCCATCCACTAAGACGTAGGGCACGCCAGTCTGTGCTGCGGTTCGCTGCGCAAGGGAGCGGAAGGTTTCATCGGCGCTGCCACAATCAATAATGATGTCAGGAGCCAGCGACACTATCTTTTCGAGGGAAAGCGTACTTGCACGGCCAGATAGACGCCCTAACTTTGGCAGTTTTCGAATGGTATCGGAAAGAAACTCACTGCCGGAAACTGAGAAATCAAACGAGGATAATCCCAGCAGCATCTCGGGCGCTAGCGCGAGCAATAAGAGATCGGCGGGAGCCCCTGCGCTCAATACGCGGTGTGCTTTTTGTGGCGATGGCAAAGTACCGAAAGGGACTAAAAGGGCGTCAGCGGCGTGGGTAGCAAAAGGGCTGACCGATAAAGCAGCGCCAGAAAGCAAATACCCAATCAGCTTACGACGAGTGATATCCATGTCATAACCAGAAGTTTTTCGTTATATAATTATTTATATAATGAATTGGCAAAAACCCATAGTCAAGCTATGGGATTAGGTAAAGCGAAGAGGTGTGATCTAGGCGGTGGCTTAATAAAAATGAGAAAAGGAAGACTGGAGTGGTTGGCTTTGAGTCACAAAAAACAGTAGGGAAAGGGAGGTAGTAGACCTCCCTTTAACGGTTCATTTCTACTTTCTTTGTGATTTAGACAGCATCCATTTCCACTTCTGCTCCTGATTCAGCTCTGAAGGAGGAACCGGAATCAGCATTCTAGGCATTGATTCTGAGTCATTTTCTTCGCCATCAACGTTAACCGCGTTTTTAATTCGTTCGGCAATGTGATCGTCGATATGATCCACTTGGATCATGCGCTGACACTGACAGCCTCTGCCTTCTAGCTGATTTGGAACGGTTTTGGTTTGGCAGTCAATCTCATCAACGGCAGAAAGGATATAAGAGACAAGGTTTATGGCTTTGCACGGCGTGAGATCAAACTGCTCGGCAATCTCTCGCGAGCTTATCCAACGTTGTTGTTGCATTGCCCAACGCGCCACGGACAAATACAAAGGCTCTGGTACGTATTCTCTACACATAGGCTCACCTTTAAATTAAAGCAATTTTTTATCAGATTAGCATTTGTTTACCATATAAATGGATGGGCTCAAATATATGCGATCATATTCACATTTATAATCATGGTTTGATCTGAATATACCTATCTAATGACGCCTTCGCTATGTATTTTATTTGATTTGTTGCGAAGGATTGTAACCGCAATTATTGTTGTTTTATTGTAGTGATAATGTTTTATTGCTGTATGGTGTTAATTTATTTTTGTGATTGAGAATATGTTTATAAAAGCGAATTTTTTGATTTAAAATAATAAACAACATAATTAATTTGATATCACCAGAATAAGCAAAAAACTATGCGTATTGGCGCGCTTTTTGCTTGCTGATGACGTCATAGCTATCTGGTTTATCATGCTTTTTGTTTCTTAATGCCATGTGGCGTTAGCTCTATTTTTATAATGAATTAAATAGCTAATGAGAGTGTGTAATGAATCCAATCAATAAAATTAATGTCCCTGATAAAATATCAGCAGAGATGCGTGATGTATTGCATGTTCAGTATGAAAATGCAAAACCAATCGCAGCGGATGCTGATAATTCAACGATTAGACAAACTTATATTGAGGAGCGAAAGTATTGGAATGAGGAGGGGCCTAAAATGCTTAAGACCCTACATGAAAAGATAGCTACTTCTTACGGAGAAATCAGCGTAAGAATATATTATCCACAGCGTGAAACGGCGGCAACGATCTTTTATTTACACGGCGGTGGTTTTATTGTCGGTAATCTTGATACTCACGACCGTATTATGCGTTTATTAGCCGATTACACCGGATGCGCCGTGATTGGCGTTGACTATACGCTTTCGCCTGAAGCACATTTTCCGCAGGCTATCGAAGAGACGGTTGCGGTATGTCGCTATTTTTCTCAGCGTGCAGCGGACTATCAACTCAATATGCAGTCAATTGGTTTTGCCGGAGATTCTGCCGGTGCAATGTTGGCGCTAGCAACGGCGTTATGGCTGCGCGATCGCGAGATAGACTGTGGTCATGTTAAAGGCGTTCTGCTTTATTACGGACTTTATGGATTACAGGATTCTGCCAGCCGTCGATTATACGGCGGAGTCTGGGACGGTTTAACCGGGCCCGATATTGAATTTTATCAGCACGCCTATTTGGCTAATGAACACGATAAAGAGTCACCTTATTACTGTCTGTTTAATAACGATCTTAGCCATAACATACCCGCCTGTTTTATTGCCACCGCAGAATTTGATCCGCTGATTGACGACAGTATTGCGCTGCATCGCACGCTTTCTGAACATCAACAACCTTGCCGCTATAAAATGTATCCCGGTACGCTGCATGCGTTTTTGCATTATTCGCGCATGATGGAAAGTGCCGATCGGGCATTGCGCGACGGCGCCCGCTATTTTTGCGAGCAGCTTGAAGCATGACAAAAATAGGCAATTAAAAAGCGGGCAGTCGATGAGATTGCCCGCCAGTATTTTTAATACAGATCCATCTGGCTGGTTTTATCCAGCGATAAATTGCGTGTTTCGGGCGCTAAAAATACGGATACGACCATGCCAAAAAGCGAGATCCCCGCACCGGCCAGCATCGTCATTGCGATCCCATGCTGTTGCATAAACAGCGGAAGCGCATAGGTTGACACCACGGTGCCAATCCGGCTGAGCGACATCGCTGCGCCCACGGCGGAAGCGCGAATGTGAGTAGGGAAAAGTTCGTTTGGATAGAGCCATTGTAAAATGCCGGGGCCGCCTGAGAAAAATGCATAAAGCGCAAAGGCTGACACAATCAGCGTAATACTAGGGTCGGGAACAATTCCTAACACCGCTAACGCGAGCGTCATAATGGCAAAGCTGCCAATTAACAACGGACGGCGTCCGATGCTGTTGAGCCAATACATCGCAGGCAAGCAGCCAATCAAAAAGAACAGGCTAATCACCACGTTGCCGAGCACGGCCTCTTTGCCTTCGTTGAGCCCCAGCAGGCTGATAATTTGTGGGCCGAAGGTATAGATGCCAAACATCGGTATCACCTGACACGTCCAAATAATGGCGACAAACAAAATCGATGTTAGGTGCCTGCGGGTGAAAATCTGGCTATAACGCGTTTCCTGTGGGGCTTCGTCATCGAATACCACGTGTTCGCCAAACAGCTTAAACATCAGCGCACGGCACTCTTCAACACGCCCTTTACGAATTAGCCAGCGAGGAGACTCGGGCAGTTCAAAACGTCCTAACAAAATGATAATGCAGGGAATAACCGCGCTGCCCAACATCCAGCGCCAGCCGTTTTCGACGTCATATAACAGATAGCCCACAACGTCGGCGGCGGTTGCACCGATGTACCACATCGCGGCGATAAACCCCATGGTGAAAGCGCGCTGACGCGTGGTAGAAAATTCGGCAATCATCGAGGTGGCAATGGGGTAATCTGCGCCGATCACAATACCTATCAGAAAACGCAGGATCACCAGCTCCAGCGGCGATGTCACAAACATGGTCGCGGCAGAGATAACACCGATGGCAATAATATCAATCAGAAACATCAACCGGCGGCCAAGCACATCGGCGATGTAGCCAAACAATGATGTACCGATAAACAGCCCAACCAGCGTTGCGATCCCGACTAACCCCACCCAGCGAGCGTCGAGCTGTAACACCGGAGTCAGCTGTTCGAGTGCAATACCGATGATGACCAGCACGTAGCCATCGAGAAAAGGGCCACCGCTTCCCCACAGCATAATTTTGCGGTGGATCGGGGTAAAACTGATGTCATCAAACCTTTTGGATTTTTCCATAATGATGGTTTTAATCAGCCTGATAGCTGCTTAGCTCTGACATGTATCGCAGAGCTAAGTGGCTATAGTGGGTAAAAAAAGTGACAGAGACGGGCAGGCCAGAATATCGTTTTTTAGCCGTAGCGATATTCAACGCCAAAGGTGCCACGCGGGTAGTTCCACTCATCTAAAACGGAATCACGGCATAGGATCCGGCAGGTGCCGCATTCTAGGCAGCCCGCGTAATCAAAGCGGATAGTTCCATCCGGCTGGAGCTTGTATAGCCCCGCCGGACAGGCCAGCGTGAGGGTATGAAACGCCGCCATATCAGGGTTTTCGCGAATGATGATATGCGGATGCCCTTCATCAACGTGGAACTTGTTAATGCCTAATTTCACATCAACGTTAACGGGCTCATTGACGGGGGAATTGGCGGGTTTGACGGATTCGGTCATAGCGCGGTCACTCCTTTAATGCCGTCTTTCAACAGGTTGAGATAGCCAATTTTCTTGCAGTGACGCATCACCATTTTGCGGATTGGCTGCGGCGGCTGGCCGTTGACGGTGAACATATCCGCCATGATGTCGGCGACCATCTGTGGGTATTGGGTAAACATGCGCGGGTTTTCCAGCATGGCAGGGACTTTGCGGTAGTGGCGTAAATCCTTCATAACCGGCAATTCTTCTAGCAACGTGAGATAACCGTTCAATCCCTGCTCGCTGAAATTATTGGCCTCTTTGGCTTGCAGCACGGCGCGTGCGGCCGCTTCACCAGAGGCAATCGCCATATCCATTCCACGGATAGTGAATCCCAGATTCATGCACATGCCTGCGGCATCACCGGCGATAAGCACGCCGTTACCCACCAATTTGGGCTGCATATTAATTCCGGCTTCAGGCACTACGTGTGCGGCGTATTCCACGGTTTTGCCACCGGCGATTAATGGACGAACGGTTGGATGCTGTTTGAAATCCTCCAGCATTTGCGGCACCGATTTGCCCGCATCGGCAATATGGCTGAGGCCAACAACGATGCCTAAAGACAATGAGTCTCCGTTGGTATACAGAAAGCCACCGCCCATCAGACCGTTAGACGGCGTTCCGGCAAACAGCCAGGCGGCGCCTTCATTTTCCGTTAGGCTAAAGCGCGCTTCGAGCAGTTCACGCGGCAGTTCAATCAGCTCTTTTACCCCAACGGCCACATGCTTGGCAGAAACCTGTTTCTGCACCATGCCCAGCTGTTCGGCCAACAGCGCGTTAACGCCTTCAGCGAGGATCACCACGTTGGCTTCTAAAATATCGCCATCGGCTTCAACGCCGATCACTTTGCCATCGCGCTCAATCAGCTTATCTACGCGGATCCCAGGAACGAATTGCGCACCGGCGGCTTCAGCCTGTTCCATCAACCAAGGATCGAATTTACTGCGCAAAACCGAATAGGAATCCTGCGCCGGTTCGGCCGCATTGGCATGGTGATAATCCAACGTGACTGCGCTGTCGTCGGTAAGAAACGATATTTTTTCGCGGGTAATGCGGCGCTCAACGGGCGCATGGGCCGCAAAATCGGGAATGATGCGTTCTAAGCTGTGCCCATACAGGCGACCACCGGTGACGTTTTTGGCTCCCGCATGATTACCTCGCTCGATAACCAATACGTTAGCGCCTTCTCGGGCAAGCACTAGCGCCGCAACGCAGCCAGACAGGCCCGCGCCAACAATAATGGCGTCAAAGACATCTTCAGACATAGGCTCTCCAAATTCGATGGAGCACGGAAGCCATTGGCTAATCCGTGCTCCGTCGATATTTTATCGTTTTAGTTTTTCTGTCAGAGCAGGGACGATCTTCATCAGATCGCCGACGATCCCGTAATCCGCGTATTGGAAGATCGGGGCGTTTTTATCTTTGTTGATGGCCATCAGGATCTGCGCACCGTTGGCGCCGACCATGTGCTGGATCTGGCCAGAAATCCCCAGCGCCAGATAGAGTTCTGGTTTGATCATGATCCCTGAAATGCCCACGTAGCGTTCACGATCCATCCATTTTTCGTTTTCGGCGACCGGACGCGAGCATCCCAGCTCTGCACCAATGGCATTGCTTAACGCCGCCGCAATGGCGATGTTTTCCTGTGAACCGATGCCGCGCCCAACGCTCACCACCAAACGTGCTTTGCCCAGATCGACGCTTTCGCCTTGCTTAGCTCGACGTGATACGCAGGAAATTGCATGGGCTGGTGGGATAAAGGCCAGCGTTTCGGCATTGCCTACTAAGGCACTGTCTTCTGACACCGCAGGGAATACGCCGCTGGCGAGCGTGATGACGGCGTAGTCGGTGGTGATTTTCTCTTTGCCGAAGGCTAAACCGCCGTAAACCATGTGCGTGGCAACCGGGTATCCGTCTTCGAGGCTTAGCTCAGCGGCATCGTTAACTACCCCAGCGTTTAGGCGAGCGCCTAAGCGCGCTGCCAGCGTTTTGCCGCGACGGGTTGCGGGCAGCAGCAATAAAGCGCGCGAGCTATGACTATGCGTCTTGATCGCCTGAGCCAGAGTATCGGCATAATCTTCAATGATGCGATCGGCGGGCTGTTCGCCAATATGGTAAACGGCGTTAGCGCCGAGACGGAAAGCCAAAGCTGATTGCTCAGCGCTGTGGCTGATGACGTGAATAATTTCACCCAGCTCGCGTGCACCGCCAATCAGCTCGGGTAGATGTGAGTGGGTGTCACTGAACACCCATACTGTTGCAAACTTGCTCATATTGCCCCCAATTAGCTAATGACTTTGCGCAGATGCTCTGCGAATTCTGAAATTTGATCGTCGCTATCGCCTTCGATAATGACCCGCCCACGCGCTTTCTGCTGTGGAGCCTGTACGCTCAGCAACTCGGTGTATGGCGTGATCTCTGGCAGTTCCAGATCGGCTGGCTGCCACGCGGTTACCGGCTTTTTAGCCGCGCCGAGAATGGCTTTCATGGAGGGGATTTGAGGCGTATTGATGTCAGTGGATACCGAAATCACCGCAGGCAGCGGAATGGTTAAGGTTTCAACTTCGTCTTCTAGCGTGCGTTCAACCTGAATGCTGTCGTCGCTGAGGGATACGATCCGGCTCACCCCGTTGATGGAGGCGACGCCTAGCGCCTCGCCGAGCAGTAATCCAACCTGCTGTGCATAAAGATCGGCTGAGCCGTCACCACAAAGAATTAAATCAAAACCGGTTTTTCGCGCAGCGGCCGCCAGCAGGGCAGACGTTTGGTGAGGAAGCATCTTCTCCAAACCTGCGCTGGAAACGACAACTAACTCATCAGGGCCACGAGACAGCACGTCTTTGCGGCCTTTGGCGTTGGACAGCGCTTCGCCACCCACGCTCATCGCCGTAATCTGGATGGTGTCATTAAGCGATTTCAAGCCGATAGCCGCTTCGATAGCGTTGAGATCGAATTGGCTAATTTTGGCATCCGCTTTGCTGAGATTCAGAGAGCCATCACTATTGACGGTGATATCCTGCTCCTCGGGGATGAGTTTGTAACATGCAATAATTTTCATCACTTCTCCGATTTCGATAGGCAATACAATATCCGTAATACCCTGTACATAAGACGATGCCCGTAATGACAGGTGTAATTATTTCTGCAGCGAGAAACGCTAGGCAAAGATAAATAAAAATAACGAAAGCGAAGGTTCGCTATATATATAAATGTGTGTACGCCATAGCCGATTTAAACGCTATTAGTGGTGTAATTAAAATCACTAAAATAAAGAATGGAGTAAATTAATTAATATCTAATAAAGGTATCCCTGTAAGTTGTTATTCGTGCCTTGTTATCACGCTAATAGAAATACCATGATTCACCAGACCAAAATAATACCTAGATCACCAATATTGAACGACTTAGGGGCGAAAAACCTTTGTGGATAATGTTTTGATTTTGTTATTTTGATGATTTTAAAGGATTTAATTTGCGTTCCTCATTCGAGGCGCTTGGGCGTGTGTTGGGTGTCAGAAAATAGTTTGATTAAGATCACGGATTATTGAACAGCCAAATCTCATTATATCTCGGGGTTCAACGGTAAAGGCTGCACACATTCAATCAGATACCTTTAACTATTATTAGCCGAAGTTTTAACAGATATTTTTGGCAAGCTAAATAACTCGTAATAACTAGACCCACCATTAATTGAAAATTTACCTGCAAAATTAGTGTTGGTGTTCTGTCTTTTCATGACAGAAATTCTGACGTTTATTCTGAATATTGCATCTCAAGTTGTTATGGCAAGGAACTCCTTTCCATGAGGGAAATGTGTAAATGAAGACAGAAACGAGCAAACGGAAAATAGGGATAGAACCGAAGGTTTTTTTCCCGTCATTGATAATTGTCGCACTACTTTGTTATTTAACTATCCGTGATCTGAACGCCTCTAATATCGTGATTAATTCGGTATTCAACTACATCACAACGCAGTGGGGCTGGGCGTTTGAGTGGTATATGGTCGTGATGTTTGTCGGTTGGTTCTGGCTGATCTTTGGCCCTTTTGCCCAGCGTCGTCTCGGCGAAGAAGCGCCGGAGTTCAGCACCGTAAGCTGGATCTTCATGATGTTCGCCTCCTGTACCTCAGCCGCCGTGCTGTTTTGGGGATCGATTGAGATCTACTACTACGTTTCTTCTCCGCCGTTTGGCTTAACGCCATTTTCAAATCCAGCCAAAGATCTTGGTTTAGCTTATAGCCTGTTTCACTGGGGGCCTTTGCCGTGGGCGACCTACAGCTTCCTCGCCGTAGCGTTCGGCTACTTCCTGTATGTGAAGAAAATCGACGTGGTGCGTCCAAGCGGAACGCTGGTACCGCTTTTTGGGGAAAAGCGCTGCAACGGAATTATTGGCACCATCATCGACAACCTGTATTTGGTGGCGCTGATTTTGGCAATGGGAACCAGCCTTGGGCTTGCAACACCGCTGGTGACCGAATGTATTCAGTATCTGTTTGGGGTGCCGCACACGTTAGAGCTGGATGCGCTGATTATCTCTTGTTGGGTGGTGTTTAACGCCGTGTGCGTTGCCTTTGGCTTGCAGCGCGGGGTTAAGGTGGCTAGCGACGTTCGAAACTATCTCAGCCTGATCCTGCTGGCGTGGGTATTCATCATCGGCGCGAGCAGCTTCACCATCAACTATTTCACTGATTCTGTTGGCATTCTGCTCTCTAACTTTACTCGTATGCTGTTCTACACCGATGCCGTAGGTAAGAGTGGATTCCCGCAGGCGTGGACGGTGTTCTATTGGGCATGGTGGATCGTTTACGGCATCCAGATGTGCATCTTCTTAGCGCGTATTTCTAAGGGCCGTACCGTGCGCCAGCTCTGTTTGGGAATGGTTGGTGGGTTAACGGCTTCAACGTGGTTGCTGTGGACCATCTTGGGCAGCAATACGCTCTCTCTGATCAATAACGGCAAAATCAACATCCCGCAGATCATTGAACAACACGGGGTGGCGCGCGCCATCATTGAAACCTGGGCCACGTTGCCGCTCAGCACCATCACGATGTGGGCGTTCTTTATTCTGTGCTTCCTCGCCACCGTTACGCTCATTAACGCCTGTTCCTACACGCTGGCCATGTCGACCTGTAAGGGCGCAAACGGCTATGACGAACCGCCGATTTGGGTTCGCGTTGGCTGGTCTGTGCTGGTAGGCGTTATCGGCATCATTCTGCTGGCGCTCGGTGGGCTGAAACCGATTCAAACCGCGATCATTGCCGGAGGATGTCCGCTTTTCTTCGTCAACATACTGATAACCATATCTTTCTTAAAAGATGCCAAGGCTACGCACTGGAAATACTAAGCGTTTTACCCTGTTTGAATTCGAACGATATTAACCACCAAGAGGCCTGATTTATGAATTTTGCACTGTCTGACGAACAAGAGTTATTTGTTTCCGGTATCCGCGACCTGATGGCGCAAGAAAACTGGGAAGCGTACTTCGCGGAATGTGACCGTAACAGCGAATATCCAGAGCGGTTCGTCAAAGAACTGGCCGATATGGGCATTGATAGCCTGCTGTTGCCAGAAGAGCACGGCGGCTTGGATGCGGGCTTTGTTACCTTAGCCGCCGTGTGGGCGGAGCTTGGACGCCTTGGTGCGCCAACCTATGTGCTGTATCAGCTGCCGGGTGGATTTAACACGGTGCTGCGTGAAGGAACGGAGGAGCAAATCGACAAGATTATGGCTTTCCGCGGCACCGGCAAGCAGATGTGGAACTCGGCAATTACCGAACCTGGCGCGGGCTCTGACGTGGGCAGCATGCAAACATCGTATACCCGTAAAAACGGCAAAGTTTATCTCAACGGCAGCAAATGCTTCATCACCAGCAGCGCGCATACGCCTTACATCGTGGTGATGGCGAGGGATGCGGCTTCACCGGATAAAGCGATTTTCTCTGAATGGTTTGTGGATATGAGCAAGCCGGGTGTGAAGGTCAATAAGTTGGAAAAGCTAGGTCTGCGCATGGATAGCTGCTGCGAGATCCTGTTCGACAACGTTGAGCTCGAAGAAAAAGACATGTTCGGACGCGAAGGTAACGGCTTCAATCGCGTGAAAGAAGAGTTTGATCACGAACGTTTTATCGTCGCACTCACCAACTACGGCACCGCATTCTGTGCTTTTGAAGACGCCGCGCGTTATGCCAACCAGCGTGTTCAGTTTGGCGAAGCCATTGGGCGCTTCCAACTGATCCAAGAAAAGTTTGCTCATATGGCTATCAAACTGAACTCAATGAAAAACATGCTGTTTGAAGCAGCATGGAAGAGTGATAACGGTTTGATGACCTCCGGCGATGCCGCAATGTGCAAATACTTCTGCGCTAACGCCGCTTTTGAAGTGGTGGATTCGGCGATGCAGGTACTCGGTGGCGTGGGGATCGCAGGCGATCATCGTATTACCCGCTTCTGGCGCGATCTGCGCGTGGATCGTGTGTCCGGTGGTTCGGATGAAATGCAGATCCTAACGCTGGGTCGTGCGGTGCTGAAGCAGTATCGGTAATAGACAACAGATTAAGTCAGATATTAGGGAGAGCGTACCGATGGGGTCGTAGCGGGCTTGCCCGCTGACTACTTTGTCTGGAGCAAAGTTGAACAACGCTTTAGCGTTGGCCCGTAGGGGGGAACACAAGGATGTGTTCCATAACGGCCCCGCGGTGCGCTATGCCCGGGTATCTCGGGTTAAAAGGCGGTGTTGTAGTGACTACACCATCTCTCATTGTGAAGGAATATTTTATGTCTATGCCAACATTTGGCCCGCTGGCGGGTTTACGCGTGGTCTTTTCTGGAATTGAAATCGCAGGCCCTTTTGCAGGGCAAATGTTTGCCGAGTGGGGCGCTGAAGTTATTTGGATCGAAAATGTCTCCTACGGCGATACGATCCGTATTCAGCCAAACTATCCTCAGCTTTCACGCCGTAATTTACATGCGCTGTCGCTGAATATCTTTAAAGACGAAGGGCGTGAAGCTTTCTTAAAGCTGATGGAAACCACCGATATATTTATTGAAGCCAGTAAAGGCCCCGCCTTTGCGCGTCGTGGTATTAGCGATGAAGTGCTTTGGGAACGAAATCCCAAGCTGATTATTGTGCACCTGTCAGGTTTTGGTCAGTACGGCACGCCGGAATACACCAATTTGGCGGCTTACAACACCATTGCGCAGGCATTCAGCGGATACCTGATCCAAAACGGTGATAAAGATCAGCCGATGCCTGCATTCCCATATACCGCCGATTATTTCTCCGGCCTGACGGCGACCACCTCGGCGCTGGCGGCGTTGTATAAAATGCAGCAAACGGGCGTGGGCGAAAGTATTGATGTGGCGATGTATGAAGTGATGCTGCGCATGGGGCAGTACTTCATGATGGACTACTTCAACGGCGGCGAAGTATGCCCACGTATGACCAAAGGCAAAGATCCGTACTACGCGGGCTGTGGTCTGTACAAATGCCAAGATGGTTACATTGTGATGGAGCTGGTTGGCGTTAACCAAATGCAGGGAATGTTTGAGGATATGGGCATTGCGCACCTGCTGGGCACGCCTGAAATCCCTGTCGGCACACAGTTAATCCATCGCGTTGAATGCCCGTTTGGTGAGCTGGTTGAAGCCAAACTGGATGAATATTTGGCGACGAAGCCGTATGAAGAGGCGCTGGCGCGCTTTGCTGAACTCAATATTGCCTCGGCAAAAGTCCTGACCATCCCTGAATTAGAAAGCAATCCACAGTATATCGCCCGTGAATCTCTCACGACGTGGAACACCATCGATGGCCGCACCTACAAAGGGCCAAATGTTATGCCGAAGTTTAAGAATAACCCAGGGCAAATTTGGCGTGGAATGCCAACGCACGGCATGGATACCGCGGCCATTCTTGCCAGTATTGGTTATTCTGATGCCGACATTGAAACGCTGGTGGCTAAAGGTTTAGCCAAGGCTGACTAGGCACTGAAATTATTTGGGTAGATAGATATGGATATGATAGGCAAACGAAGCTTGCGTCAGGCTTGGGATGATTTAGCGGATATGCACGGTGATAAAACGGCGCTTGTCTTCGAAGATCAGGCAAGGCAGGTTTCTCAATATAGCTATATTCAGTTAAATAAAGAAATTAATCGCACGGCTAATCTATTTCATTCACTGGGTGTGAATAAGGGCGATAAAGTTGCTCTGCATCTTAATAACTGTGCTGAATTTATATTTTGCTGGTTTGGCTTAGCGAAAATTGGTGCAATCGTTGTGCCTATCAACGCCAATCTATTACGTGAAGAGAGCGCTTATATCATAAATCAGTGTGAGGCCAAAATGGTGGTGACCTCCACGGAATTTTATTCTATCTACGCCGACCTCACGTCAAAGAATTCGTCTTGTTTGTGGCCCATTATTTTAATTGACAATGATATAGATCCTCAGAGTTCCCGCGATGTTCTTTATTTTCACCCATTGCAAAAGACTCAGCCTGATACGCTTATCTATTCGGTTGAGCTTAATAGCGATGATGTGGCGGAAATTCTTTTTACCTCAGGCACCACTTCCAGCCCGAAAGGCGTGGTGATCACCCACCACAATTTGTTATTTGCGGGCTACTACACGGCTTGGCAATGCGCACTACGGGCAGATGACGTTTATTTAACGCCGATGCCAGCCTTTCACATTGATTGTCAGTGTACCGCTGCTATGCCCACATTTACGGCGGGAGCCACCTTTGTGCTGCTTGAAAAATACAGCGCCCGGGCGTTTTGGGGGCAGGTATGCCAATACCGCGCCACCGTGACGGAATGCATCCCTCTGATGATAAAAACGCTGATGATGCAGCCGCCTATGCCGTGGGAAAAACAGCATAACCTGCGCGAGGTGCTGTTTTATCTTAATTTGTCCGAGCAAGAAAAAGATGAATTTATTCAGCGTTTTGGTGTGCGGTTACTCACCTCGTATGGCATGACCGAAACCATCGTGGGCGCCATTGGCGACAGGCCCGGAGATAAGCGCCGCTGGCCATCGATTGGGCGGGTTGGTATGGGCTATGAAGCACAAATCAGCGATGCACAAGGCAATGAAATGCCGGTGGGAAAAACGGGTGAAATTTGGATAAAAGGTCTCCCGGGAAAAACGCTGTTCAAAGAGTATTACAAACTGCCTCAGGAAAGTGCGCGAACCCTGAACGCCGACGGATGGCTGCGTACCGGTGATTACGGCTATATGGATGATGACGGGTATTTTTATTTTGTTGAGCGCAGCTGCAACATGATTAAGCGTAGCGGGGAAAATATCTCCTGTGTTGAAATAGAAAATATTATCTCAACCCATCCAAAAATTATGGACGTCGCGGTGATTGGTTTAAAAGACTCGATCCGAGATGAAGCGATAAAAGCCGTCGTGGTTTTAAATGACGGTGAGTTTATGACGGAAAAAGAGTTCTTCACGTTCTGTGAAAATAACATGGCAAAATTCAAGGTTCCCTCTTTCTTTGAAATAAGAACGAGTCTACCTAGAAGCTGCTCGGGAAAAGTAATTAAAAAAAGCCTGGTTGAAGTTTCTTATTAAGATGAGGTCTTAGCATGAGTGAATTACATATTAAGCGGAATGGCTACATTCTAGAAATTACGTTAGACAGACCGAAAGCCAATGCGATTGATGCCAAAACAAGTTTTGCGATGGGCGAAGCGTTTATCGCTTTTCGTGACGATCCAGAGCTACGCGTCGCCATTATTACTGGCGCAGGGGAGCGTTTCTTTTCTGCGGGTTGGGATTTAAAAGCCGCCGCCGAAGGTGAAGCGCCCGATGCTGATTTTGGCCCCGGCGGTTTTGCTGGCCTGACCGAGCTGTTTAATTTGGATAAGCCGGTGATCGCCGCGGTCAATGGTTATGCCTTTGGCGGCGGGTTCGAGTTGGCGCTGGCTGCCGATATGATCGTCTGCTCGCGCAATGCCAGTTTTTCAGTGCCTGAGGCTAAGTTAGGGATTGTGCCAGACAGCGGCGGAATGCTGCGTTTGCCGAAGATTTTACCTCCAGCGATTGCGATGGAAATGATGATGACGGGTCGCAGCATGGACGCGGAGGAAGCGCTGCGCTGGGGCGTGGTGAATGCGGTGGTGGAGAGCGAACAGCTCATGCCACATGCCCGCGAACTGGCGGCGCAAATTGCGGCTAATGCACCACTTGCCGTCGCGGCGATTAAAGAAATTTATCGTGAAACCAGCGAGCTGGCGGTTGAAGAAGGGTATCGTCATGCACGCAGCGGCAAACTAAAACACTATCCATCGGTATTGCACTCTGAAGATGCGCTGGAAGGGCCAACCGCCTTTGCGGAAAAACGTGAACCGGTCTGGAAAGGACGCTAGTTTCATGGCGTGTAAGCCGGAGAGACAGCAGCAGAGCGCCGGTACAGCAAACAACTCAGCAAGCAATGCGGGTATGCAAAGTTTGCTGGGGTCACGCTATGTGACGTGTCCGGGCTGCCAACAGCGCATTAGGGGCCAACTGTACAGCATGCTGAATCAGTGCCAAACGTGGTGCCCAAGGTGCAAGAAAAATGTCTCTTCATGCGTGGGATAACAGCGCGATAGGATTATCACAGCGGTCAGAAATAGGGCCGCTGCTTTAATTTTGAACGCCATATAAAACATGTTGCTGGAGCAATAGAAAATCAATGGCGACACAATAAATACAGAACTTAAATATTATTTTTTAAAGATCTCACCTTTCTGACATGCATCATAATGCGGTTAGCATTTCCTCAATACGTCGCTGGCATAAGATACAATTCGCTTAACCTTCTAAGGATATCTCTGCTGATGGCGGGGAGATGAAGCAATATTCTGCAATTGATTTATTCGCATTGATGTATTCGCTTAGATATCGCTGCCGATATCCCCTCTCCGAATATCCTGTTTATTGGTTTTAAAAATTTTAGACAAAGCCCCATCGAAGCGCTCTGCTATGGCTGGCTTTGCCCACACAATATGCTATTGAGACAAACGCTATGACCACCCAAGCCCGCATGAAATTTGCCATCGATGATGGCTCTACCAACGTCAAAATCAGTTGGATTGAGAACGGCACGCTAAAAACCGTTGTTTCCCCTAATTCATTCCGTAAAGACTGGAAAAGTGCGGCCCTGCTGCGCGGGCAAAAGGTATTCAACTACACCATTGGCACCACCAAATACACCTACGATGCGACCTCCGATAAAGCATTATCGACCACGCATATCGAGTATCAGTATGACGATTTAAATCTGCTGGCGGTGCACCATGCCCTGCTGCAAAGCGGTCTTGAGCCGTGTGAAGTTGACGTAGTGGTGACGCTGCCGATCACCCAGTTTTATAACCCCGATGACTGCCAGCGCAACGAAGATAAAATTGAAGCCAAACGTCGCAATCTGATGCGCGAAATCTCGCTGAACAAAGGTGAGCTGTTCAAAATCGTTGGCGTTGAAGTGATGCCTGAAAGTTTGCCTGCGGCGCTTTCGCATTTATTGAATTCTGAAACCAGCGAATTCACCCGCTCTTTAGTGGTCGACTGCGGCGGTACAACGTTGGATATGGGCGTCATCGTCGGTGAATTTGACGACGTATCTGCGATTTACGGCAACAACGAAATCGGTGTGGCGATGGTGACGGATGCCATTCGCAAAGCGCTGGCTTCTGCCGACAGCGATTCAAGCTATTTGGTGGCGAATGAGCTGATTAAACGCCGCCACGATATGGCTTTCGTGCGTAGCGTGGTGAATGACGAAACGCGTATTCCAGATATCTTGCAGCGCATTGAAACCAAAATTCGTGAGCTAGGCGATCAGGTGGCCTATGAAGCGAAGAAGTTTGCTAAAAACCCAAACCGCGTTTATCTGGTAGGCGGTGGAGCAACGCTGGTGGAAGAAGCGATCCGCGAAGCCTATTCCACGCTGGGCGATCGCATTATCACCATTGATAATCCGCAGAGCGCGTTGTCGCGTGAAATTTGCCTGTATCATTCAGAGTCTGGGGCCGATGCGCTGGCAGAGCCTTTGATGCTTGAGGTAGAGGAAAATGAGTAAAGGGCAGACGAGCCGAGTTAACTTCTCGCTTTATCTCAGCCCCGCTCAGTCTCAGGCCGATTTACGTACTATGACGCTGTTGCAACAGCTGCATCGTCAGCTAAAACAGAGCGGTAGCGATCGCAACGATGTAAATATGGAAACCCGTACTTTTCATCGTGATGTGTATCTGGCGGGTTTACAGCTGCATCAGCTCAACCCGCAGCTCTGTCATCATGTGGCAGAATCGATAGGGCGTGAACACTTAACGCTGCCCGAACTGGCTGAAGAACTGGTGCGCTGCGAGCTTTTACCGGTAGAGATTCCGGCGGCGTCTTCAGCGCAAAATACCGATTTCTCGGCACAGCAGTTAGAGCAACTGCGTCAGGTTTTTGAGCAATCGATCACTGAAGTCAAAACCGTTGAATCAACGCCTTCTGCGGTGAGTGAAACGATACAAGCCGAAGGGATTAGTGCTGAGCAACAGGCTGAGTTTACGCATCTGCGCAGCGAGCTTGCGCGGATGAGCAAACTGCTGGAACAGCAAAATTTACAGCTCCAGCAATTGCGCCTTAGCCAGCGAGCGCCTGCCGTCGTAGAACCAACCCGTAACGGCAACGCGGAAGAGGTCGATCTGGCTGATATCGCACCACCGACCGAAAAAATGAAAAAAATCCGTCAGAAAGGGATTTTTTAAGTTGGGGAACTAGCCTGACTTTCATGAATAAAAAGCCACGTTTAACGTGGCTTTTTTACGAATACTGATACCGACCGAATCGCATTAGAAAAACAGGTCTGGTCTAACGTTAAAGCGCTTTGAGAGTGCTTTGATATGCTCAATGGTTAATGAGCGTTTGCCGGATAAAATCATGCTGACGAGGCTTTTTGAACCAATTTCTGAGGCTAAATCTGAGTAGGAAAGCTGATGTTGTTCGATAAGAACCCGTAGCGCGGCCACGCCAGTAGGCATATCAGTCACGGCCTGATTGAAGGCTTTAAATCGCTCATTGTTATCTTCATATTCAGCAATTTTTAGCGCTAGAAAATCTATCAGCGGGCTCTCGTCATCGTGCTCGATAAGATAATCAACCATAGCGAGCGCATCGCGATAGGCCTCCTCAGAAGTATTGCCGCCTAAAAAAGGCACGGCATCTGCCAATACTTTTGCGGCCTCTAGCGCTTTGGTCGGTTCTAAAATCATTCTTTTATCTCCCGGTACTGCCTCGTTAGCTTGTCATACTCTGCGTGGGTGACGATGTGTTTGACGTAAAAGCGCTGGTTTACAAAGTTGATGTAGGAAATCATCCGCAGATTGTTGCCACCAATGTTGATTACCCACCACTTGTTCCTATATTTGAAGTTATCGAGGTTAGGAAACAGTTTGCGTAATTCTGCAGGACTTTCAAATTCATTCTCTTTAAGCAATCGGTATGCTGCGATGAGAGATGCGGCATCGTTTGGGTATTTTCGCGCGGCGTCTTCAAACGGATCCCTAGATATGATGTGCATGTCAGACTCTCTGTTTACATCATGTGAACATAATAGACGAGCAATGTTTGGTTTACAATATGTGAACTTAACAGTTTTACCCAATCCTTGGTCGCTGATGAGGTAGTCACTCATCTAAGATGACGGCTTGATTCTTGTTCAGAAGAGAATGGTTTGTCTCTCAGCGCGAAAACTATATTCCGACTGTTTTTAAGATGAAATAGACTGTAGAGGTTGTGCAGCGTTTGTTTTTTTATCTGGAATCCACCTCGCGAAAATGGTCGATATGACCCATGCATCGTTGCAAACCCTAGACCCATCTTGCTATCTGCGTTACCGTTCCTTATCTCCTGCCTCTATGATAATTCGAGAAAAATGCCAAATTTTCACGCTGTAGCGTTACGTCCCGTTTGTTTATTGGCTCTATTGATCTTGGCTGGCTGCTCAACCAAAACCAGTCAAGCGCCTGCACCACGACCGGCCGATGTGAAATCACAGTTGGTTAAGCTAATGCCGAATAACGTGCGCGACAGTCAGGGCTGGGCGACGGATATCGCCGCCGCATTTACCGCACAGGATATTGCGCCAACCGCAGAAAATTTGTGTGCAGTGTTAGCGGTGACCGAGCAGGAGTCGACTTTTCAAGCCGATCCACAGGTGCCGGGACTGGGGAAAATTGCATGGAAGGAGATCGACCGCCGCGCCGATCAGATGCATATCCCCAACTTTTTGGTGCACACCGCGTTGTTGATCAAATCCCCCAATGGGAAAAGCTATAGCGAACGCTTAGATAAGGTGCGTAGTGAGAAAGAGCTCAGCGCGATTTTTGATGACTTTATCGACATGGTGCCAATGGGGCAAAAACTGTTTGGCAGTTTGAATCCGGTACGTACCGGCGGCCCGATGCAGGTCAGCATTGCGTTTGCCGAAGCGCACGCCAAAGGCTATCCGTATAAAATCGACGGAACGATTCGCCGTGAAGTTTTCAGCCGGCGCGGCGGTGTCTATTTCGGCACCCTGCATTTGCTTGGCTATCCGGCTAATTACCCACAGCCTATCTATCGTTTTGCTGACTTCAATGCCGGATGGTACGCCAGCCGGAATGCGGCGTTTCAGAGCGCCGTCAGCCGAGTTAGCGGAATTAAACTCGCGCTGGATGGCGATTTGATTAACTACGGCACTGATAAACCCGGATCCACGGAGCTGGCCGTGCGTTCTCTGGGCAAGCGTTTGGATATGAGTGATTCCACTATCCGCCGAGCGTTAGAGAAAGGGGATAGCATCGATTTCGAGAAAACGTCGCTCTATAAACAGGTATATGCGCTGGCCGAGAAATCGAGTGGTAAAAAGCTGCCGCGTGAGATCCTGCCGGGGATCACGCTGGAAAGTCCTAAGATTACCCGCCAACTAACCACGGCATGGTTTGCCAAACGCGTGGATGGGCGCTGGCAGAAGTGCATGGCCAAGGCGCGTTAATAATTGCGCGGTGCTTCGCATCTTATGCTTATCTTTGTTGCTCAACTGTTAATCAGTTGTTATCGTAAAAAGCGTCTACTATTGGACGCTTTTACCACCGTTGAGCTGCAATCAGATATCCGTGTGAGGTAGAGCATGACGACATCCAACCCGCTAAAAGACGCCGATTTTGAAGGCTGGCTGGCCAGTATTAATCAGGCCTGTGGGCGCTTTGCTGCCAAAACGCTGGGGGAAGGATTTAGTGGTTCGGTGCAGGAGTTTCGCACCGGTGCTCTGCGTTTGAGCATGGTTGATATTGCGCAAACCAAGCTTTACCGCACGCCAAAGGAAATTGCCCAGAGCGACGGTTCTTACTTTTACACCGTATTTCAGCTCAGCGGTCATTCTGAAATGGAGCAAGAGGGGCAGCGAGCGTTGCTTTCGGCGGGAGATATCACCCTGATTGATGCCGCCAAACCGAGCACTTTTACCTTCAGCGACGCCTCTAGGCAAATTTCATTGCTGCTGCCGCGCGGCTATCTTGAACGTAATTTGCAGTTTGCCGATTTGCGCTGTGCGCAACGATTGGCGGCAGGTGCGCCGATGGTGCGGCTTAGCCAACAGCTGGTACAAGAGAGTATGCGTAATAGCACGTTAGATCAGCAGGAAAGCGAAGCGGTCTTAGATGCGGTGGCTACCTTGCTGCGTCCGGCGCTGATTGCGCGTGATGATGATGCGCCACAGGATAAAGTATTTAGCCGCACGCTGACTTTTATCGATAAACACATTCAGTCGGAATCGCTACGTCCAGAGTGGATTGCCAGCGAAGTGGGCGTTTCGGTGCGTAGCCTGTATCGCATGTTTGCGCGCAAAGGGCTGGTGGTAGCGCAATACATCAAAAATCGCCGTCTTGATCTCTGCGCTCACGCGTTGCGCAGTGCGCCAGTGCGGCAAAAACTGTCTGATATTGGCTACTCATGGGGCTTTGCCGACCATAGCCATTTCTCTACCGCGTTCAAAACGCGTTTCGGCATTACGCCGGGCGAATACCGCAAACAGTATCGTTAGTCTCATCTTCGTGAGTTTGTCACCAGCGACAAAGCTGATGGCATACACAACAAATTAATCCCCCCGATGAATTGCTATGTTTGAGCTGGGTCAGTTGATACTGGCTCTGCATAACCGTAGCAGCGCGTGGCGGCAGACCAACAATAAGACACCAAAAAAGTCTCTAAAAGATCTCTTGAGGAACCGATTTCAATAGCACGCTCGTATACCAGGTCGAGATTATCCCGCGCACTGATTCACTGACATGAATGCCAACTTTTAGCGGTGAGGTAATAAAGCTATGTTTTATAAAACCCAGTCCTATAAAAAACTGACTCGCAAAATAATGATGAAAAAACGCCTGCCGGTTGCGATTGCGCTGGCGCTCGGGCTGTTGACGTCTGCGGGTTGGCAAAACAGCGCACAGGCACACGGTGCGGCGGCGCATATGGTTCCGATGGAGAAAACGCTGGCTGAATTTGGGGCGGATGTGCAGTGGGATGATTATGCCCGCATGTTTACCATTGCCAAAGACGGCGCTTATATCAAGGTTAAACCTGATATCAACGAGGCCATCGTGAATGGCAAACCGTTGAAACTGGCGGTGCCGGTGGTGTTTCGCGACAAAGTGGCCTATATGTCGGAAGACTTTATCAATGAAGTTTTTCAATCTGGCTTAGACCAGACTTTCGCCGTTGAAAAACGCGCGCATCCGCTTAACCCGCTGAGCGCAGATGAAATTAAAACGGCGGTAGAGGCGATTAAAGCTTCAGATAACTATCACGATAATTTCCGCTTTACGGAAATCTCTCTGCGTGAGCCGCCAAAAGATGAGGTTTGGCAGTTTGTGTTGAGCGGAAAAACCGTTGAGCAACCGCGTCAGGCGAATGTCACCGTGCTGGATGGTAAGCACGTTGTGGAAAGCGTGGTGGATTTAACTGACAAAAAAGTGGTGTCGTGGACGCCAATCAAAGATGCGCAGGGCATGGTGCTATTAGATGATTTTGCCACCGTGCAGTCGGTGATCAGCGCCAGCACAGATTTTGCTGCCGTGCTGAAAAAACGTGGAATTGCCGATCCAAGCAAGGTGATCACCACGCCGCTGACCGTGGGTTATTTTGATGGTAAAGATGGGCTCACGCAGGATCAGCGCTTGCTCAAAGTGATCAGCTATCTGGACGTGGGTGACGGCAACTATTGGGCGCATCCGATCGAAAACCTTGTGGCGGTGGTCGATCTTGAACAGAAAAAAATTATCAAAATAGAAGAGGGGCCAGTGATCCCGGTGCCGATGGCTCCGCGTCCGTATGATGGCCGCGACCGTAAAGCGCCAGACATCAAACCGCTGGAAATCGTTGAGCCGGAAGGTAAAAACTATACCATCACCGGCAATACGATCCACTGGCAGAACTGGGATTTCCACGTGGGGTTGAACTCTCGCGTTGGCCCGATCATTTCGACGGTGACCTACAACGATCAGGGCAAAAAGCGCAAGATCATGTATGAAGGATCGCTAGGCGGCATGATCGTGCCTTATGGCGATCCGGATATCGGCTGGTACTTCAAAGCCTATCTTGATTCAGGCGATTACGGCATGGGCACGTTGACTTCGCCGATTGCCCGTGGCAAAGATGCGCCGTCAAATGCGGTGCTGATCGACCAAACGATCGCGGATTACACCGGCCAGCCGATGACCATTCCGCGTGCGATCGCCATCTTCGAACGCTACGCAGGGCCAGAATATAAGCATCAGGAAATGGGGCAGCCCAACGTGAGCGCCGAGCGCCGTGAGCTGGTGGTGCGCTGGATCAGCACCGTAGGCAACTATGACTATATTTTTGATTGGGTATTCCATCAAAACGGCACCATTGGCATCGACGCGGGTGCAACGGGGATCGAAGCGGTGAAAGGCGTGAAAGCGCGCACCATGCAGGATCCAACCGCCAAAGAAGATACCAAATACGGCACCCTTATCGATCACAACATCGTCGGAACCACGCATCAGCATATCTACAATTTCCGATTGGATATGGACATCGACGGCGAAAACAATAGCTTGGTTGAGTTGAATCCTGATGTGAAGCCAAACGATCGTAGCGGCCCACGCACCAGTACCATGCAGGTGGATCAGGTCGATGTGAAAACCGAAAAAGAGGCGGCGCAGAAGTTTGATCCTTCCACTATCCGCTTGCTGAGCAACGCTAACATTACCAACAAAATGGGCAATCCGGTTTCTTATCAGTTGATCCCTTACGCGGGCGGAACTCATCCAATCGCCAAAGGGGCGAACTTTGGTAAAGACGAATGGATTTATCATCGCCTGAGCTTTATGGATAAACAGCTGTGGGTGACGCGCTATAGCCCAGAAGAACGCTACCCTGAGGGGAAATATCCCAACCGTTCTATCCATGATACCGGTCTGGGGCAGTATTCCTCAGACAATCAGTCGATAGAAAATACGGATAACGTGGTGTGGCTGACCACCGGCACCACGCACGTGGCGCGCGCGGAAGAGTGGCCGATTATGCCAACGGAATGGGTGCATGCATTACTGAAACCGTGGAACTTCTTCAGTGAAACGCCAACGTTGGATTTGAATGGGAAGAAGGAGGAGTAGTTTATTCTTCGGCTGTGACCCCCTCACCTTTTTTGCCCCACCCCAACCCTCCCCCTCGCAGGGGAGGGAGCCGAATGTGCCTCGATGTTGATTAAGCGCTCAATCTTTTCCCCTTAGGTGAATAGGGAGCTGAGTGAGCTTTAATGTTGATTAAGTGTTCGATCTGCTCCTCCCCCTGCGAAGGGGGAGGTTGGGAGGGGGTTGCTGAGGAAAACGCCGTTCTTAATACCGCACGCACACCGTTTTGGTTTCGGTATAGGCATCCAGCCAATCAGTGCCAAAATCACGTCCGGTTCCTGACTGTTTTACGCCGCCAAACGGCATATTCGCATCGATCAGCGTATGACTATTCACCCACACGGTGCCAGCTTGAATGCGCGGAGTATAGGCCATCGCGGTTTGCAGGCTGGTGGTCCATAGGCTAGCAGTGAGGCCAAAGTCGGTATCGTTGGCCTGATGTAGCGCATCTTCGGCGTCTTTTACCCGAATGAGGTTAACGACGGGGCCGAAAACTTCCTCTCGCGATAAATTCAGCGCCGCATCAGGGTTAATCACCAGCGTTGGGGGAATATAAAAGCCCTGCGCATCAGGCCCAGTGGCTCCGCTGATCAGTTCGGCATTTTTGGCTTTAGCATCTTGCAGATAAGACGCCACTTTGTCGCGATGCTGGCGTGAAACCAATGGATTTATTTGGGTGGTGGCATCCATACCTGGGCCGACGGAAAGCGATTTTACCGCCTGTTCAAAACCGGCAACCAGATTGTCGAAAATCGGTGCTTCGATATAGATACGTGAGCTGGCGGCGCAGACCTGTCCTTGGTTGAGGAAACTTCCCGCCATCAGGCCTTCAATCACCTGTTGCTGATCGGCATCTTTCAGCACGATGGCCGGGTTTTTACCGCCCAGTTCCAGAGTGACTCGCGTCAAGCGGTCGGCAGCGGCGCGAGCAATGCCCTTGCCAACCGGCGTTGAGCCGGTAAAGCTGACCTTAGCCACCAGCGGATGTTCAGTTAAGGCTTTGCCGCACACCGATCCTTTGCCGGTAACGATATTAAATACGCCATCGGGAACTCCCGCCTCGCTGGCAAGTTCCGCCATGCGTAGCAGGGTTAACGGCGTCGTTTCAGATGGTTTGATAACGATAGAGCATCCCGCCGCCAGCGCTGGCATCACTTTCCAAATTCCAATCATCAGCGGGAAGTTCCACGGCACAATGCCGGCTACTACGCCGATCGGTTCTTTGCGGGTGTAAGCCATATATTTCGCACCGGCGGGCATCGGTATCGATACATCCATAGTTTGCCCGGTGATTTTGGTGGTGAGACCGGCGGTATAGCGCATCCAGTTCAGCGTGCAGCCCACTTCGAAGGCGCGGGAAATATTAATCGATTTGCCTTGTTCCAAGGTTTCTAGCTGCGCCAGTTCTTCTGCGTGTTGTTCTACGAGGTCAGCGTAGCGCAGCAAAATGCGCTCGCGCTCGGCGGGCAAACGTTGTGACCATACACCGGCGCAAAAGGCCTGATGAGCCGACGTGACCGCGCGGGAAACATCTTCGGCGTTGGCATCAGCCGAAGAGGCGATCTGTTCGCCGTTTGCGGGGTTATAAATTGCTAAGCGCGCATCCGATAAGGAATCGCACCATTTCCCATCAATATAAAGTCCGTGCTGACGGTCAAGAAAACGCGTAACGCTGTCGAGGATTGCTACTGTGTTGTCGGGCATAAGCCCTCCCGTCGGTCGAAAAATGGATTAGCAGAATGGCGTTGTCGTGGAGTGACAAAACCAGTCATCACCTCATGAGTCTATAACAAGGATAGTTTTATCTTTTTGCTGTGCCTGACATTCGATTGGCGGGATATGACAGAGAGGTTTGAGGCGTTAAACGATTCTCTAATAGCGGTGGGATAGTCACGTAGACAATGTGGTTTCTCATGTTACTATACATAAGCAAAAGCTATTAATGTGTTTGTTTCATTCATACAAAGATAGGACGTCTTGTTATGAAAACATCCATTGTTGGCGTTATCCCAATCCGCGTTGATGTCTGCCATTTAGATGGGCAGATATCTGTTTTCACGCATTTTTTCCCCTCTTTTAACCTTGTCCCATTGACCGAAACTCTTCATCACAGAGCGGATTTGCTGCGTCTATAGCCGAGTGCCGCGCTTTTTGTTTTTACTAGCATGGAACACAGCGAGTATTTATGGATATCAAAAATACAAAACGTCTCACTTTTTACTCAATTATTATCATCGCCGTCGTGGTGGCCTTTGCCGCGTGGTGGAGCCTGCGTGCGCCCGGTTTGCCTGACGGATTCGCCAGCAGCAATGGGCGTATTGAAGCCACGGAAATCGATATTTCGACCAAAGTGGCGGGGCGCATCGATAAAATCGTGGTGCGCGAAGGCGACTTTGTGAAGCAGGGTGAAGTGCTAGCACACATGGATACGCGTGTTTTGAACGAGCAGCGTATCGAAGCCGAAGCGCAAATTCGCGAAACACAAAGCGCGGTAGCTACGGCGAAGTCATTACTGGCGCAGCGGCAAAGTGAAAAACTGGCGGCACAGGCGGTGGTGAAACAGCGTGAAGCTGAATTGAACTCGGCGAATAAACGCTATGCCCGTTCACAAGCGCTGTCTAAACGCGGGGCGGTGTCGGCTCAGCAGCTTGATGACGATATGGCAGCGGCGCAAAGCGCTCGCGCAGCGTTGGAATCCGCTAAGGCTCAGGTTTCAGCCGCGCAGGCCGCCATCGAATCCGCACAGGCAGGCATCATTCAGGCTAATACACGCGTGGAAGCCGCTAAAGCCACCGAGCGCCGTATTACCGCTGATATTGAAGACAGCGCCTTGAAGGCGCCGCGTGATGGGCGGATCCAGTACCGCGTGGCTGAACCGGGAGAGGTGTTAGCCGCGGGTGGTCGCGTGCTGAATATGGTCGATCTCAGCGATGTTTACATGACGTTTTTCCTGCCAACCGAACAGGCGGGCAGGGTCGCCATCGGTAGCGACGTGCACGTTGTTCTTGATGCCGCACCAACGCTGCGTCTTCCGGCAAAAGCCACCTTTGTGGCCAGCGTGGCGCAGTTCACGCCGAAAACGGTCGAGACCGATAACGAGCGCCTGAAGCTGATGTTCCGCGTAAAAGCGCGCATTTCCCCTGAACTGCTGGAAAAATACCTCGAATACGTGAAAACGGGTTTGCCGGGTATGGCCTATGTGCGTTTGGATAACAATAAAAGCTGGCCAGAAGATCTGGATGTGAGGTTGCCGCAATGAGGCCATTAGGTGCTAATAAAGACCCGCTGGCGGCACCCATCGTTCGGCTTGAGCAGGTGAGCCAGCACTATGGCAATACTCAGGCATTACAGCAGATAACGTTGGATATTCCTGCGCGAAAAATGGTGGGGCTGATTGGGCCTGACGGCGTAGGAAAATCCAGCTTGTTATCGCTGATCGCGGGCGCACGCGTTATTCAGTCGGGAAACGTTAACGTTCTGGGTGGTGATATGGCGGACGCCGATCATCGACGCAAGGTATGCCCGAAAGTGGCTTATATGCCGCAGGGCTTGGGGAAAAACCTTTATCACACGCTGTCGGTCTACGAAAATGTCGATTTCTTTGGTCGACTATTTGGGCAAGGCGCTCATGAGCGTGAGCAGCGTATCAATGACTTACTGCAAAGCACCGGACTGGCACCGTTTCGCGATCGTCCGGCGGGCAAATTGTCTGGCGGTATGAAGCAGAAGCTGGGCCTATGTTGCGCGCTGATCCACGATCCTGAACTGTTGATCCTTGATGAACCGACGACCGGCGTCGATCCGCTGTCACGCGCCCAGTTTTGGGATCTGATCGATCGTATTCGTGAGCGGCAAACCCACATGAGCGTGTTGGTAGCCACTGCCTATATGGAAGAAGCCGAGCGTTTTGACTGGCTGGTGGCGATGGATGCGGGACAGGTTCTGGCCACCGGCAGCGGACAGGAACTGCGTGAAAGTACCGGCAGCGCAACGCTAGAGGAGGCCTTTATTGCCCTGCTGCCGGAAGAGAAACGCAACGCGCACCAAAAGGTGGTTATCCCACCGCGTGATACTTCGCAGGATGACGTGGTAGCCATTGAGGCGCAGGGGCTAACCATGCGCTTTGGCGATTTTGTTGCGGTTAACGATGTCAATTTGCGCATACCACGCGGCGAAATTTTTGGTTTCCTCGGTTCTAACGGCTGCGGCAAATCGACCACCATGAAGATGCTGACCGGATTACTGCCCGCCAGCGAAGGGAAAGCATGGTTATTTGGGCAGGAGGTCGATCCCAAAGATATCGAAACCCGCCGCCGAGTGGGCTATATGTCGCAGGCTTTTTCGTTGTATAGCGAGCTTACGGTGCGACAAAACCTTGAACTGCACGCACGTCTTTTTCATCTTCCCGAGGAGGATATTCCTGCACGCGTTGAGGAGATGAATCAGCGGTTCATGCTGAGTGATGTAGAAGATATGCTGCCAGAGGCGCTGCCGCTGGGGATTCGTCAGCGTTTATCTCTCGCCGTTGCGGTGATCCATAAACCTGAAATGCTTATCTTGGATGAGCCAACGTCGGGAGTCGATCCGGTCGCGCGCGATATGTTTTGGAATTTGATGGTGGATTTGTCACGGCGCGATGGCGTCACCATCTTTATTTCAACGCACTTTATGAATGAAGCCGAGCGATGTGACCGTATATCGCTGATGCATGCGGGAAAAATACTGGCGAGCGATACGCCAGAGGCGCTGGTGAAGCAGCGTGGTTTAGGCACGCTTGAGGCCACGTTTATTGCCTACTTACGTGAGGCTTCTGGTGATAGCGGTGCTCCGCCGGAGCAGATGCCTGAAACACCTCAGGTCGAAACGACAACGCCTGCCATCAGCCATCACTTTAGCTTCACGCGGATGTTCAGCTATAGCCGTCGAGAAGCTTTGGAGCTGCGGCGCGATCCTATTCGCTCAACCTTGGCTCTGCTGGGGACGGTGATCCTGATGTTCATCATGGGCTACGGCATCAGTATGGATGTGGAAAACCTGCGTTTTGCGGTGATAGACCGCGATCAGACCGGCACCAGCCAAGCCTATACGCTCAATCTGTCGGGCTCGCGCTATTTTATCGAACAGCCGCCGATTACTGATTATCAGCAGTTGGAGCGCCGAATGCGCGACGGTGAACTCGCCGTGGCAATTGAGATACCGCCTAACTTTGGCCGTGATATTGCGCGTGGGCATACGGTGAAAATTGGCGTTTGGGTCGATGGGGCGATGCCGAATCGGGCTGAAACCGTGCGTGGCTACGTGCAGGCGATGCACTTGGCGTGGCTGAGTGATATGGCTTCGCGTCAGCCAACGGCCAATATGGGGAATATCCTGATGGATATTGAAACCCGCTATCGCTATAACCCTGATGTAAAAAGTTTGCCTGCTATTGTGCCTGCGGTTATCCCGCTGCTGTTGATGATGATCCCCGCGATGCTCAGCGCGTTGAGCGTGGTGCGTGAAAAAGAGCTGGGCTCAATCATCAATCTGTATGTGACGCCGGTGACCAAGGCCGAGTTCCTGATCGGCAAGCAGCTGCCTTATATCGTACTGGGCATGTTTAACTTTTTACTGCTATGCGCGTTATCGGTCTTTTTGTTTGGCGTTGAGCATAAGGGCAGTTTTCTCACGCTGACGTTGGCGGCGCTGCTGTACATCATTATCGCCACCGGCATGGGCCTGCTGATCTCGACCTTTATGAAAAGCCAGATCGCCGCGATCTTCGGCACTGCGATCATCACCTTAATTCCCGCGACGCAGTTCTCCGGCATGATCGATCCGGTTTCTTCGTTGGAAGGGATCGGACGGTGGATCGGTAATATTTACCCAACCTCCCACTTTTTAACCATCACGCGCGGCACCTTCTCAAAGGCGCTCAACCTGTTTGATCTGCAAGCTTCGTTTATCCCGTTGCTGATTGCCGTTCCGGTGGTGATTGGGCTCAGCGTTCTTCTATTGAAAAAGCAGGAGGGCTGATGCGCAGCTTACGCAATATCTTTAATCTGGGGATCAAAGAGCTACGCACCTTACTGGGCGACAAAGCTATGCTGGCACTGATCGTGTTTTCGTTCACGCTATCGATCTACTCCTCGGCAACCGTAACGCCGGGCTCGTTGCATATGGCTCCGATTGCGATTGCCGATCAGGATCAATCCCAGCTTTCCACCCGTATCGTGAATAGCTTTTACGCGCCCTATTTTATGCCTCCGGCAATGATCGATTCGAATCAAATCGATCCGCTGTTGGATGCGGGAACCTACACTTTTGCATTGGATATTCCGCCGAATTTTCAGCGAGATGTGTTGGCTGGGCGTCAGCCCGCCATTCAGCTCAACGTTGACGCTACGCGCATGAGTCAGGCTTTTCTGGGTAACAGCTATATTCAGAATATTGTGAATGACGAAGTGAGCGAATTTATGGCGCGCTATCGGGCGGGAAGTGCATTACCCATTGATTTAGAAGTGAGGGCGCGCTTTAACCCGAATCTCGATCAGTCGTGGTTTGGTGCGGTGATGGCGATTATCAACAATATCACCATGCTGGCGATTATTCTGACGGGCTCAGCGCTAATCCGTGAACGCGAGCACGGCACCATCGAGCACCTATTGGTGATGCCAATTACGCCGTTTGAAATCATGCTAGCGAAGGTATGGTCGATGGGGCTGGTGGTGTTAGTGGCATCGGGACTGTCGCTGATCTTTATGGTGCAGGGTGTGCTGCATGTGCCGATTGAAGGCTCGATTCCGCTGTTTATGCTGGGCGTGGCGCTTAGCCTGTTTGCCACCACCTCCATCGGGATTTTTATGGGCACCATCGCCCGATCAATGCCGCAGCTTGGCCTGCTGATGATACTGGTGCTGATCCCGCTGCAGATGCTTTCGGGTGGCTCAACCCCGCGAGAAAGCATGCCGCAGCTGGTGCAGGATATTATGCAAACTATGCCAACCACGCACTTTGTCAGCCTTGCGCAGGCAATACTGTATCGCGGCGCTGATTTCAGCATCGTATGGCCGCAGTTTGCTACGCTGCTAGTGATTGGTATGGTGTTCTTTGGTTTTGCCCTGAGCCGATTCCGTAAAACCATTAGCTCGATGGCTTAAGTTAAGGTGGATTCCGTGGCAGTTTTCATTTGGGTTTATTGATGGATATCTGCCACGGAAAGGCGAAGCCATACACGCCTATGGCATTTCTGGCGACGGTGTGCGTTCGCCGTTAAAGCCGTGAACGGTGCCAAAGCGGCCCGTGTCTTGGTTCCAATCGGCAATGGATTGGCGTAATTCTTCTTTGCTGCGGCCAACGAAATTCCACCACATCAGCACCTGCTCACCTAAAGGCTCACCGCCGAGGAATAACACCCGTGTTTTTGGCGCCAGCGTGACGTTGAGCTGCGTATTTTGCGTGCCAATATAGGCCAGCTCATTTTCCACAAAACGTTCGCCTTCAATATTGATCTCACCTTCCAGCACAAACACGCCATATTCAAAATCGGGCTGCAGCGCTAACTGGGTGTTTGAGCCATCGGGCGTATAGAGATCGACGCCCAGTAAATCGGAGAAACACAGGGTTGGCGCATGATAGCTGGCGTAATCTCCGGCCAGAAGCGTGTGGCGGATGCCATCCGCATCCCATACGGGCAGCGTTGGATAGTGATCAAAACGCGGCGGCATATCTTTAACCGCTTCGGGCAAGGCTATCCATAGTTGAGCTGCGTGCAGACGCGAAAAGCCCGGTACCGACTCTTCGGTATGGGCAATGCCGTGTCCGGCCGTCATTAAATTCACCTGACCAGGGCGGATGATTTGTTCGTAGCCAAGGCTGTCGCGATGTAAAACCTCGCCCTCAAGCATCCATGTGAACGTCTGCAAACAGGTGTGTGGGTGAGGGGCAACACGGAATCCACCGTTGTCTTGCTTGAGCACCGATGGACCCGCGTGATCGAGAAAACACCATGCGCCAATCAAACGACGTTCCTTAACCGGAATGGCGCGCGAAACGGGGATCCCGCCAACGTCTTTAATACGGGACGTGATGCGCTGTAGGGGAGTAGGGCTGTTGTTCATAGTCGCTCGCTCGTTATTGGGTATAGGATAAGCACCGATATTTCATCCTATACCACTTAGCGCCGAGTTGCAGTGATGCCCTCATCATTCCCATTCTAGCTGGAGCTGCCGCCAATTCGGCTGTAATAGGCCTGTTTGACGAGGCTTTCATCGAGCAACACATTAACCAGATTATCCAAATCATCGGCGGAAACCGATGCAGGGATCAGTGCTACGGTGATCTCCACGTCATCATCGCCGAAAGGCTCAACGTCGAGGTGCGACATAAAGCAGTTCTCCGCTTTTAACGTTTGTTTTACCAGCGTCAGCGCTTCGCGCTGATCGTTTTCTAACGCGATAACGCAAATCTCGTAAGTGGCGTCACCACGCTCGTCGGTGAGCGGCTGGCGGTTGATAATGTTGACCATTGGGCGCAGCAAGGTATTGGATGCCACGACAAAAAACGTTGCCATACAGGCATCGGCAATCATTCCTGCACCTGCGCAGGCACCTACGGCGGCGGAGCCCCATAGCGTAGCTGCGGTATTCAGTCCGCGGATGTTTAATCCTTCTTTCATGATGGTTCCCGCGCCAAGAAAGCCGACGCCAGAAACCACATAAGAGATCACCCGTACAGCGCCGCTAGGCGTATCGATGCTCATTGCCAAATGGACAAAAATAGCGGCGCTGGTGGCAACCAGCGTGTTGGTGCGCAATCCAGCCGTTCGCTGGCGGTATTGGCGCTCGTAGCCAATAATGGCGCCGAGTAAAAATGCGACCAGTAAAATAGAAAATGTTTCGTAATGCAGAGTGAAGTTCATGTAATAAGCCTCAGAAATTAGGCTCTGCTTTTTAGTAACGAAAATAGGCATATTTTGCCCGTGGCGGTGCCACGAAACTTTCGTCATCATTAATTTGTCGCAATATCTTGCACAACAAAGGATGAAGACCGTTATTTCCGTTGCGAATAAGCAGAAAAATAAACAGCAGCAATTCATCAGAAATAAATCTGATTAATAACCACGTGATTGTGAGATTGAGGCGTGTTAATTCAACGAGGCTGTTTACGCAAAATAGCGTAAGCCTTAACAATGAAACTGCGGCGGTAAACGGAGAATAGCACCACATCCTTTGTCTATGCAGGATGTGAAGGGGGACAGTATCACATCATGCGATCAGCTGAGAAAAACACGCGATCTCGGTCTGTCGTTGTCCATACTATTTCCTTAGATTGGTGCAGATAACGTAGGTATTCAATTTATAACGCCGGTAATTATAGCGGATTGAGTCTGAACCTTATCTAAACGGTTAGTGTAAATAATGAATAAACAGCGAATAAAAGAGGACGATAACTATCGCCCTCTTTTATAAATCAAAACATATTTTCTGTCAGGGTATTTCTACGCACGTTAAATAAGCACAATCAGCAGAATTAAACCAATCAGCATAACGGGAGCGGTTCGTTTAATCAGGTCGATAGGAGAAACACCGGCCATACCCGCAACCACGATGGCCGCAGCCGAAAGCGGGGAGGCTGTGCGGCCCAAGTAGCTGGCAAACGCGGCGGCAGTTCCAAGATTCGTGGGGTTCATGCCAAATTCAGCGGCGTGTGGCGTGATGGCTTCATTGAAAGCATAGGCAGTTGCATCGCCAGAGCCAATCACGATGGCCATTAGGAATGGCCCTACGGTACCGCCAAAACGGGCGGCTTCAGGGAAATCAATCAGCGCGCTTTTCGCCGCATCAATCAGCCCGACCGAAGTTAACCCCGCCACAAACACACCGGCGCAGATGATAATGCCGAATACGTCGCTGTAGGCTTTGCCCATTCCATCAAAGAAGGCGGGAACCACCTTGCCAGGATGCGTGCGGGTGACGGCGAGAGTGGCAAGAACGCCCCACATAACGGCTTGAGGAACGCCCATTTTTAACCAGCTTACGCCGCCAAATGCACCCAGCATCAGCAGCGCAATAGGCACCAGCGGCATCAGCGCGGCCAAAATATTGATCGGGCCTTCTTGCGGATCTTCAGCGTCAAGGCGCGAATGATAGCCCTTGTGTTCTTTGCGCAGCACGGCGGTGATCGTCATACCAATCATGATGATCAGGCCTAGCCAAACGACGGTCATCACGCGGTCACCGATGATCGTCATGACGTCGCCACCCACGATTTTCGCCACCAGTGCCATATGCGGGCTACCTGGATTGAGTAAGCTCGCACCGAAGGTTCCGGCTAATACCGATGCCGCCGCCATGACGGGATGGATCCCCGCAGCTAGCTGTAACGGGATCATGGTTATCCCCGCGGCTGCCGCAGCACCTGCCGCGCTTGGCAAAGCCAACTGCACGAACGTGGTGAGCAAAATAGTGCCCGGAATGAGAAAGAGTCCAACGTGTTTAAGTGGGGCGCTTAGTAGGCGGACTAAATGACGATCGCAGCCGGTGAATTTCATGACGGTCGCAAATCCAATGGCCGACAGAATGGCTTGGATCAGCCCTTCAGACACCATCTTTTCCGCAAAGCTGTTCATAGCAGCCATCGGTTCTAATGAGATCAGGCACATCAACATGCCGGAAAACAGCAGAACGGTGCGGGTGTCCTGCTTTTTGATCAGCAGGATGATGGTTAACAGCAGAATTATTACGCCAAGAGTTAAGGTCAACATGAGGTTCTCGATGCTATGCCGTTTGGGAACGATGATAGGAAATATGCTGAGCCGGATCGATCTGCGGTTCGTGCGCCAGTTTGCTGCGTAGGGCGTCAAATTCGGCGGTCCACGCCTGTCGCCATTGCTGTTTGATTTCTTCAGGCTGCCAGCAGGCATTGATGCCGTTGAGCATCAGTTGGCGCACGCCATCAAGATCGAAGCCGAATTCTTCCACCATAACGCGATAGCATTCGGCACCGTTGGTATTGTGCATGTGCCAGTCGTCGGTGGCTGGGATGATATTCATGCCTGCCAGCGCCATTTGGCGAATGGGGTGATGCTTACGCCACTGGTCTGCATCCGGCCATTTTTTGAGGTAATAGGTATTGCTGGGCACGACGGTAAATGGAATGCCTTCGCGGGCGCAGCGGGCGGTAAGTTCTGGGTTATCCAATACGGTATAGCCGTGATCGATGCGCTCCAGATGAATCAAATCTAAGCCCGTTTCTACGTTACGCCAATGCAAACCAAACTCTGAGCAGTGCCCCGTGAGGCGTAATCCACCGAGTTTTGCTTTGCGATAGGCTTTCCAAAAATGCTCGATAGGGGCGTCATTCTCTTTATAGTCAATGCCAATACCGGGTACTAAAGGGTGCGGATAACTCAGCACGGCATCCACCATCGCCACGGCTTCTTCGGGCGATTTTTCGCGGTTGATAGAAGGAATAAAGAGCGCATGAATATCCCATTCCTCAGCTGCTTTCGCTATTGCGCGGCTCATCGCTTCGGTGACGTCTTCATAGGACAGTTCGGTATCAGAGGGATTCCAAAACAGTTCCAGATGACGAATACCGGTTGCTGCGGCGTCTTGTGCGACTTCATAGGTCACACGGAAATAATCTTCGGCGCTGCGCATCAGCGGATATAAAAAGTTAAGCGCCGCAATTCCGCCTTTTACTACGCTGGTTTCATGCTGATAACGGCGATAGTAACTTTTGGCTTCGGATTCGGTGAGCGGCACCCCGTATTTCTCTGCCAACGCCAGCATGGTGGTGAGACGAACTCCGCCAAGCAGATGGTAATGGAGATCCACTTTAGGGAAGGTGGCGAAAAATTCTGGCAACGTAATCGTTTGCGTATCCTGCATCATTAACAGCGCTCATCGATAAAAAAGAAAACGCCATCATAAATAAAGCGACTGAAGTGGTGAAATGCTATTCCGGCATTGGCGGGTACGTTTAGGCACTATGTGAGTGGTTTCGTGTAAGACGTCTAGTTTTGCACCGGTGGCCAATAAGAGATGCCCTGTGTTATTTGCTGAGACAGGCAATGCCAGAATGTTTCTGCGCGCTGGTGAAGCTGCGCTTGATTGCGATACAGGCGAATTTGATAGGGAATGTGCCAGCAGCTGCGGTTGACGGCAACCAGCTTACCTTCTGCCAGTTCGTTTTCAATCTGACAATCTGGTAACCAAGCCAATCCCTTAGCGCGCAGAGCCATTTGCCGATGCAAATCACACAGCGAAGATTCAAACACCGGCTGACAGGCAAAAGGTTGCTGCGGCATGAGCCTCTCCACCATTCTCGCGCTGTAAGAGTCTGGCGAATAACGTAAATAGGGTACTGGCTGCTGGTGGTTTTCGTCGGGAGTAAACAGTGGCAGCCCTTGATCATCAGCGGCGCTGACCAGCAGAAGATTGCCTTTCCCCAATAGCAAATTGGTGAAAGGCGGCTGAAGTAACGCGTGGGTATCAAAGGCTAAAAGAAAATCGCTGGCGCCTTCAATTAACGATTCAACGGCAAAATCTACGCGCAGAATATCAACGGAAAATGGCGTTGTGGGATCAATGCGGTCAATTAAATCGAGCAAAAAGGGAGATGAAAGAGAATGCGGGGCACTAAAACGAACGGGATTAATCATCTCGGACGGTAAGCCATTTATCTTCTGGATACCTTCTTTAAGCTGATTCACCATGCTGTGGGCAATTAAACGAAACTGATATCCGGCAGGCGTGAGCGTCACCGGTGATGAACTTCGGTCGACTAACTTTTGACCAATACTTTCTTCCAATGCGCGTATATGGCGGCCAAAAGCGGGCTGAGTGATGTTGCGTAACTGCGCGGCTCGCGAGAAATTACGCAATTCAGCCAGTGCTAAAAAGTCTTCTAACCAGCCGGTATCCATGGGTAAGTATCCTATTGTTCGCGTAGCAATTTATTTCGTTTTGGTCGTATACCGATAACGCGATTTTATCAGTAAAAATAGCCGATATAAAAATGAATAAAACAGCTTTATTTTTGCCTAACTATATTAGTCACTGAAATTATTACTATTACTTCTGACAATAACCTCACTATTAAAGATGATTATCTCTGTTGTATTTGTCACGGCAAGCTGGCATTTATGAATAACAAGGTCGTGATTACTCACTCAGTTATTCACTAAAACACAAATCAATTGCATCTATATGCGAAATTTGTGTGGCTTCACTCACTCTAAATTTAGAGTAAAGAGAAAAGTCCGAAAGAAGTTCGAGAGAAGTAGCGTACGCCAGTGACGATTTATCCAAACTTATTAGCGCTGTAGCGAATGGCCTCATGTCAGACAGTTCAGCAGGATAAAAACGTAACAACAGCAGCCAAAGTTTGGTTTTGATTCATTTTTGTGAGCACGGGAGATAATGATATGAACAGTGAAGTTCAGGTCGTGAATAATTTATGGCGTTGGTTGAGCGGCCAGCGTGATCCTATCGGTTATCAGCCTGGAAGAGTATTGCATCTGGTTGAAAAAAACCTACAGCCATTTGAATGCAAACGCCTGTCCGATCGCGTGCTCCACGTTGTTTGCCCGCAAGGGTTGGAAGTGGAAGTTGAAGAGCGCGTTGTGACCAGCTTCAGAAGCTATAGCGTGACCTGCCATTTCCATCTGCGTGGTGAGACAGGCTTGCAGCAACCGATCCACATTCAGGCTAAAAATACCGATATTCTTGGCCGCGGGGATACCCGTTTTAGTGCCAAAACCAGCAATGACGATAGCCGTCGTTTGATGGCGGTGCTGGATTGCTACCCTGAAATCACCGATGCGTTGGATTGCCTCAATTTCCGCCGCTTGAATCTGCGTTCTGAAGCAGGGCAGTGGCAGCTTGAAATTGAGCTATTTGCAGCAACAGAATTGGTAGGCCCGCGTCCGGTATGTAGCGGCTATCAACGCTTACCTTACGCGCAGCGTCACCTGATGTTAGACGTGATGCAGATGTTCCAAAAACTGATGGATCGCGTGACGGTGCAAGGTGTGGCGGCTTAATTCCTCTCTACCCAAATCTAAGACTTATCTACGACCCCAACATTGAATGAGTTTGATGTTGGGGTTGTTGTTTATAGCGACTCAGTACGTGCTACGTGGATATTCACCAAGCACGGTCAATGCAGGGATCAGATGCGCTGCGGCGCTAAGAAATGCACCGACCTAAAGCGGCCAAGCACATTTACATCTAAGTTGTTGCGGATATTGGAATCGTCCTCGCAAAAAATTAGCTATTAGTGAGTTATCTAATATCATTGTTAGCCATTAACTTATTCTTTAGATTGTTTTAATTGATAGATAAAAAATCATTAAGACATCTTTGAGGCTGCGATGAGATATTGGTGGGTTAACCATAAGCAAACAGTTAAGCATGAGGTCAATGGCGGTTTTCTGTGGTCTCCGAAGACCAAAAAGGGAAATATTAAAAATCGCTATTACGACAATCTCTGTATTGCGGCACCGGGTGATAAGGTGCTTTCTTATGCGAATAAAAAAGTTGCCTATGTTGGTGTAGTGACTGATTTTGCCATCAGTGCGTCAAAGCCAGAATTCGGGGCTGCGGGTAAGCTTTGGGGTAATGATGGTTGGTTACTCCCTGTCGATTGGCAGAAATTCTCCAACCCTGTAAGCCCATTCGATATTCTTGATGACCTTCGTCCACATTTATCAAAAGAAAGTATCTATTCCCCTATACGGCTCGATAATGCTCATGGATATCAGCATATTTATCTGACTGAAGTTGGAGAAGATGTTTTTAACATTGTTGAGAATGCTGGCGAAGAATTAGAGCATTTGGTGGGTAAAGGTATCGATAAAGAACCGACAGATCTAAGAGAGAAACTCGATGATGAGGTTGAAAAACAAGTTATTGCTGATGTTGATTTAAACGACACCATTAAAGAGCAACTGATCAAAGCAAGACGAGGCCAAGGCGATTTTCGTCGTAATCTACAGGAAGTAGAGCCATCGTGCCGCATCACCAAAATTGATACCCCTAGCCTCCTCATTGCAAGTCATATAAAACCGTGGCGCTGCTGTGAAAGTGGCAATGAAAGACTCGATGGAAATAATGGTTTATTGCTTGCCCCTCATATTGACTGGTTATTTGATAAAGGTCTTATCAGTTTTGCTGATTCTGGCGAGGTCTTAGTATCTCCAAATCTGTCTGAGGATGAGCTGAACAAGCTAGGATTAAAAAATATCAGCGAACAAAATGTAGGCTCTTTCAACCCGAATCAAATTATTTATCTTGATTTTCATAGAGATAATATTTTTTTAAATAAATAACGAAGCTATGCATACGCGGCCTTATCGGTAGCGTGTGCATGATTTGAATTAGGATTAAGTTGCAAAAATGTAAATAAATAGTAATCTCACCTCAAAATACCTCTCCCCTAAACTCTCTAAACCTCATCCACATGAGTGCTTTTGCATCAGTCTGCGGATTGTGTATATTACGCCGCCTGTTGGCCACGCTTGGCTAACGCAACAATATGAATTATGTCGATGGAGAGTGAGTGGTGAACAGCGCAGTTCCGTTACTGAGTCGTGCGTGGCATTGGTTGATGACGTCGCGTGAACCTGTGGGTTATCGACCTGGGCAGATGTTAAATCTGGTGGCGCGTGATTTTCGTCCTTATGCCTGTGAGCGCACCTCACCGTGTAGTTTGACGGTTGCTTTGCCGCAGGGATTAACGATCGAAATACGGGAAAAAGCGACGGCGCTATTTCGCTCATTTGTGGTGTGTAGTCATTTTCATCTTCAGGGATCGACCGGATTGCAGCAGCCCGTCAGGCTGAAGGCGCATAATGGCAATATTTTAGGGCGCGGCGGCGTGCAGTTTCGCTGCAAAGATAAAAATGACGATAGCCAGCGTTTGTTAGCGGTTCTGAATTGTTATCCGCATATTTTTGCAGCTCTGGAAAACTTGCATTTCCGCCATCTAAATCTGCGCGCAGAGCAAGGCCAGTGGTGGCTGGAAATTGAGCACTACGCGGCGTCCGAGGTGATTAGTCAGGTTCCGGTAGAGCGTCGGTATCAAAAACTGCATCACGATCAGCGCCAGCAGTTAGTAAACGTTATGCAGATGTTTGATGAATTAATGACGCGAGTCGCCAGCGAAGGCGTTGCCGCCTAGGCGGCAACGGTAGACAAAACAGCGGGACTATTCGTAAGTATTGAGGCCCAGCTCGCGCGATATCGCCGCTGCGGTCTCTTTGAGTGGTTTTAACAAATTATGTTCACCAATCATCCCCAACTTGGCGGTTGAAAGGGAAATGGAGACGGAATAACTTACGCGGTGATGAATATCAAAGATCGGTACCGCAATACAGGATACGCCCAGTTCGTTTTCTTCTCTGTCCATCGCCATTCCCTGCTGGCGGATCTGCTCTAACTCTTGGTACATCTGATCTAGCTGAATAATGGTATTGCGCGTAAGCGGCTGGATCTCATCTTGATGGCTCTTCCAATAAGGCTCTACATAGTCGTGATGGCCATAGGCCATGTAGATTTTCCCCATCGCTGAACAATACAGAGGCATGTGCTGGCCGATATAGGCGCGCGTTCGCAGCATGCCGGTCGTTGGCTCTAATTTATAAATCAAAATGGCGTGATCGTCTTCGCGGCTGGAGAAGTTAATGGTTTCTCCGGTGGCAATATTCAGCGCCTCTAAATGAGGGGCTGCCACATGGATGATGTTTAACGAAGAGAGTGCTTTTTGTCCAACGGCAATAAACTTGGTGGTTAAACGGTAGCTGCCTGCCGCTGGTGCCGGAGTGACATAGCCGCAGGATTGCAGGCCCTGTAACAGGCGGTGCACGGTGCTTTTGTTTAATTGCGCTAGCTCAGAAAGATGCGCTAACGGACAGCCGTTAGGGTAGTTGCTCAGGATCTCAATAAGCTGAAGGCCGCGAAAAAGACTTTGGCTTCCTGCTGGTTTTTCTTTGCTTGGCTCGATCTCGGTTTCTTTCTCTTTTGTTTTCATTCGCCTTTAATCTTTCCAGTCAAATCACACTGCAGTGATGTTAACCCAATTTATCGCCATTTTTTGCTATTCCTTTGCATTATTTCCCTTCCCCTGTTCCCCCTACCCGAAGTGTGTTTCACGTCACGTTCTTGAATGATAAAAAACAACCTATTGATTTTTATGCCTTTTAAAAAACGTCAGTGCTTTGACTTGTTAAAATTTGAGCGGTATTATTTTTTGGAATCTGATTTCACATAGTGAAATTTAAAGATTTAAAAACCAACAGATAGATTGTCTGAATCACGAGGAGAGCGGTATGCGAGTGAGTTTTGACCAGTTAAAACAGGAGTTTGAACGCGTGCTATTGGCTCGTGGCGTTCAGGCTGAAACCGCCAGTGAGTGCGCGACCATGTTTGCCCAAACCACGGAATCCGGCGTGTATTCTCACGGGGTGAACCGTTTCCCTCGTTTCATTCAGCAGCTTGACGCGGGAGATATTATTCCTGATGCACAGGCAAAACGCGTTTTAGCATTGGGGGCGATTGAGCAGTGGGATGCGCAGCGCTCTATCGGTAATCTCACGGCAAAAAAAATGATGGATCGCGCAATGTCTTTGGCCTCAGACCATGGCATTGGCTTAATTGCGGTGCGCAACGCCAACCACTGGATGCGTGGCGGAAGCTACGGATGGCAGGCCGCTGAGAAGGGCTATATTGGTATTTGCTGGACGAATTCGATTGCCGTTATGCCACCGTGGGGAGCAAAAGAGTGTCGCATTGGTACGAATCCGTTGATCGTGGCGATTCCGGGAAATCCGATCACCATGGTAGATATGTCGATGTCGATGTTCTCTTACGGCATGTTGGAAGTGAACCGCTTAGCAGGACGTGAATTGCCCGTTGACGGGGGCTTCGATGATGAGGGTAATCTCACTCGTGAACCGGGCGTGATAGAGAAAAATCGCCGTATTTTACCGATGGGATACTGGAAAGGTTCCGGCTTATCCATCGTGCTGGATATGATTGCGACGCTGTTGTCTGATGGTGCCTCGGTTGCTGAAGTGACAGAGGACAACTCTGATGAATATGGGATTTCACAGATTTTTATCGCCATTGAGGTCGATCGCTTAATTGAAGGTGCGACTCGCGATGCCAAGCTACAGCGCATTATGGATTACGTGAAAGGGGCTGAACGCGCTAATCCTGAGGTGGCGATTCGTTTGCCAGGCCATGAGTTTACTCAACTGCTGGCCGAAAACCGCCGCAATGGTATCACCATTGACGACAGCGTATGGGCAAAAATTCAGGCACTTTAAGGACGCAATATCATGATATTCGGCCATATTAGCAATGAAAACCCCTGTGTATTGCCAACGGCAATCCAAAGAGCGCTCAATTTTTTACGTACCACGGATTTCAGCCAGCAAAAGGTTGGGGAAGTCGAAATCGATGGGCGCAATATCTATGCGCAGATTATTGATATGACAACGCGTCCCAAAAAAGATAATCGCCCAGAAGTTCATCGCCGCTATATTGATATTCAATTTTTATCCAAGGGTGAAGAAATTATCTGCGTTGCGGCGGAACGCGGAAATAATAAAATATCTGAATCATTATTAGCTGAGCGAGATATTATTTTTTATCACGATGTGAATGATGAATCAGAATTAACGATGACCGAGGGAAGCTATGCTATTTTCTTCCCACAAGATGTTCATCGTCCCGGATGTATAAAAAATAAAGCGACGCCAATTCGTAAAGTTGTCGTAAAAGTCGCACTGAGCGAGCTTATTTAAAGTATTCATTATTTCCACCACCAAGGGATAATTTTCAATGAATCATAATCACGGCTTTATCGTCGGGGCATACCCCTGCGCACCTTCATTTCATCAACTCGACCGCGATCAAGAGACGGCGTTCTGGCGTGGCCTTGCGGACGTTGAGGGAATTAGTGGGATTGAACAGCCTTGTTTAGAAAACCTTCATCCATATGGCGATGACTATTTATTTCAACAGATCCCTGCGGACTGGCAAATTGTTGTTACCGCCGTCATGGAAACGATGCGCCGTCGTGCAGGGCATGGTGGCTTTGGTTTAGCTTCGGCAGACAAAGCGCAGCGCTTGGCCTGCGTTGAATACTATCGCCATATTTTGAATAAAATTAATCGTACCAACGATCGCTTTGGCATGAAGAAAATCCTCGCTTTGGAGATTCAGTCTGCGCCATTGGCGGGCTCTGATGATGTTGCGCTGGCGGCAGAATGCTTTGCTGAGTCAATGCAGCAGATTGTGCGCTGGGACTGGCCGTGCGAACTGGTGATTGAACACTGCGACGCAATGAATAAATCTGATTCACGCAAAGGCTTTTTGCCTTTAGAGCAGGAAATTGCGGTGATACAGGCATTGGAAAAAGAGGTTGGGGTAGCCATTAACTGGGCTCGTTCAGCGATTGAAGGACGCAGTACGGAATTGCCATTACAGCATCTGCAACAAAGCCAGCAGGCCGGAGTGCTCAAAGCGTTGATGTTTTCTGGCACCACGACAGGTGGCGCATACGGTGATTGGCAAGATTTACACGCGCCTTTTGCGCCGTTCGCAAGCGCACGGGTTAACTGTGCTGAAAGTTTAATGACCGTAGAACTGGCGTCTGAAATGTTTGCGTTAGCGCCATTGGAATCATTAAGTTTTGCTGGAATTAAACTATTAGAAATTGATCCGCAAGCCAGCGTTGCACATCGTATTGATATATTGCGCGATGGAATTAAGGCTTTAAATATCGCGACACGAAATCAGTAATAAAACTTTATCTTTTTTTAATGGATTAAATGCATTAAGTCTTCACCAAATAAACCCATGTCAATGGGGAAATCTGTGCATATCACTGTACGGGCCGTATCAATAATGATTAAGGCGTGAAGTTATGAAATCTAACTCTGATACCCTACATAAAAATAATATACCAAATGATATTCCTCGTCAGCGATGGCTAAGAATAATTCCACCGATCTTAATTGCCTGCATTATTTCCTATATGGATAGGGTGAATATCGCGTTTGCGATGCCTGGAGGCATGGATGCAGATCTCGGTATTACGGCCTCCATGGCAGGCTTAGCTGGCGGCATCTTTTTTATTGGTTATTTATTCCTGCAAGTTCCCGGTGGAAAAATTGCCGTGCATGGCAGCGGGAAAAAATTTATTGGCTGGTCACTGGTTGCGTGGGTCGTAATTTCCATTTTAACCGGCTTGGTGACGAATCATTACCAACTCCTGTTTCTGCGCTTTGCTCTCGGGGTGGCGGAAGGGGGAATGCTGCCCGTCGTGCTCACCATGATCAGCAACTGGTTTCCAGATGCGGAACGCGGACGCGCCAATGCGATTGTGATTATGTTTGTGCCGATTGCCGGCATTATCACGGCACCGCTTTCGGGCTGGATTATCACTGCGCTTGACTGGCGCTGGCTGTTCATTATTGAAGGTTTGATGTCGGTGGCGGTGCTGATTCTGTGGGTATTGGCGGTGTGTGACCGACCACAAGAGGCACGCTGGATCTCGGAAAAAGAGAAAAATTGGCTGATCTCCACCTTAGCCGAAGAGCAGCGCGCGATTGCCGGAAAAGAGGTGAAAAACGCCTCTCTGAGTGCGGTGCTGTCCGATAAAACCATGTGGCAGTTGATCGCGCTGAACTTCTTTTATCAAACCGGTATTTACGGCTACACCCTGTGGCTGCCGACCATCCTCAAAGAGCTGACGCATACCTCAATGGGGCAGGTGGGCATGTTGGCCATCCTCCCTTATGTGGGAGCGATGGCAGGCATGTTCCTCTTTTCTTCACTCTCTGACCGCACCGGCAAACGCAAGCTGTTTGTGTTCTTACCGCTGCTGGGTTTTGCCGCGTGTATGTTCCTGTCTGTGACGTTGAAAAACCATGTGTGGTGGTCATACGCAATGCTGGTGGGCTGCGGCGTATTTCTACAGTCGGCCGCGGGCGTATTTTGGACCATTCCAGCCAAGCTATTTAGCGCAGAAATGGCGGGTGGGGCGCGTGGGGTAATTAATGCGCTCGGTAATCTCGGCGGATTTTGCGGGCCGTATGCGGTTGGCTTGCTGATTACTTATTACAACAAAGACGCCGGTGTTTATTGCCTTGCGCTGTCGCTGGCGATAGCGGCGCTGCTGGCCCTGTTGCTGCCAGCAAAATGTGATGTGCCAACGCAGTCTGGTGCGCAACTGCCAGAAGGTAAACGTACGGCGGCATAAATAGACCCCACCCTAATCCTCCCCTTCGCAGGGGAGGGGACCGTTCAGCGTAGTTTGTAAGGGTCTCGATCGGCCCTTTCCCCTGACAAGGGGGAGGTTGGTAGGGGGACTGGTTGGGCAATCAATGCAAATAACAGGAATGATTATGAGTGCGACATCCACGGAATATTGGCTGGGTATCGACTGCGGCGGAACCTATCTCAAAGCGGGATTATACGATAGGCAAGGTGCGGAATTGTGTATTAGCCGCCAAGCATTGCCGGTGATAAGTGAGCATCCGGGCTGGGCCGAACGTGATATGTCTCTGCTGTGGAAAGCCTGCATAGAAACTATCGCCACGCTGTTGCGCCAAAGCGGTGTAAATGGTCAGCAGGTGCAGGCTATCGGGATATCGGCTCAGGGCAAGGGACTGTTTCTCTTAGATAAAGAAAACCGGCCGCTGGGCAATGCCATGTTGTCATCGGATCGGCGAGCGATTGACGTGGTGTCGCAATGGCAACGTGATGGGCTGCCGGAGATGCTCTATCCACTGACACGGCAAACTCTGTGGACCGGCCATCCGGTGTCTTTACTGCGCTGGGTTAAACAGCATCAGCCAGAGCGTTATCAAAAAATTGGCGCAGTAATGATGGCGCATGACTATCTGCGTTTTTGCCTGACGGGAGAGCGCGGCTGCGAAGAGACGAACATTTCTGAATCCAATCTCTACAACATGATGCAGGGCGAATATGACCCCCAGCTCACGCAGTGGCTTGGGATTTCCGAGGTTTCTTGTGCTCTGCCACCGATTGTGGGCTCCACTGAAATATGCGGGAAAGTGACGCATGAGGTGGCTGAAGCCACGGGGCTATGCGCGGGTACTCCCGTGGTGGGTGGGCTGTTTGATGTGGTCTCTACCGCGATCTGTGCGGGCCTACAGGATGAGCTCACGCTTAACGCCGTGATGGGAACCTGGGCGGTGACCAGCGGCGTTGCCAAACATATTTCCCCGAACGAACCCTATCCCTACGTCTATGGGCGTTATGCCAATGCACCGGGCGACGATGAGAATAATTACATCGTGCATGAGGCCAGCCCAACCTCTTCCGCCAACTTGGAATGGCTAACCCAACAGTGCGGCGGTATCAGTTTTGAAGAGATTAATCAGTTGGTAGGCGCTTTACCGAAGGCCGGCAGCGACGTGATGTTTTTGCCGTTTTTGTATGGCAGCAATGCCGGTTTGGATATGACCGCCGGTTTTTATGGTCTGCAATCGCTACATCGGCGCGAGCATCTTTTACAGGCGGTTTACGAAGGCGTGGTGTTTAGCCACATGACGCATCTTAACCGTATGCGTGAACGTTTTACGCAGGTACGCAAACTGCGCGTTACCGGCGGGCCTGCGCGCTCAAAAGTCTGGATGCAAATGCTAGCGGATGTCAGCGGCTTACCCGTTGAGTTACCGCAGGTTGAAGAAACGGGCTGTTTAGGCGCGGCCTTGGTGGCGCTGGTGGGCAGCGGTGTGTACTCCAGCGTTAAACAGGCTCAAAGCCAGCTTAACCACGCCATTCAACGCATTGAACCCGATAGCGCGGCGTGGTCGGCCTATCAGCACAAATTTACCCGTTACCAATATTTGATTGAAGCATTGCATGGCTATCACGTGCGCTGCTCATCGTTGTCCAAGTCTTGAGGAGCTATTCATATGAACCGACCTTTGCTCCAGCTCGCGCTGGATCACACGAGCCTGAACCCGGCGTTGCAAAGCGTGAGTGCGCTGCGAAACCACGTGGATATTATCGAAGCCGGTACGATCCTGTGCATCAGTGAAGGATTGCAGGCTGTGCGGGCGCTGCGTCAGATGTGTCCTGATAGCATTATTGTTGCCGACCTCAAAGTGGCAGATGCCGGAGAAACCTTGGCAACCGAGGCCTTCGACGCCGGTGCAAACTGGATGACGGTGATCTGCGCAGCCCCGTTGGCGACGGTGATAAAAGCGCATCAGGTGGCTCAGTCTCGCGGCGGTGAGATTCAAATTGAGCTATTTGGCAATTGGACGCTCGACGATGCGAAAGCCTGGCGAGCCGCCGGAGTGCGTCAGGCGATTTATCATCGTGGGCGCGACGCTCAGGCTAGCGGGCAATCTTGGAGCCAGCAGGATCTGGATCGAATGAAGCAGCTTTCCGATCTGGGATTGGAGTTGTCGATCACCGGAGGGATCACGCCACAGGATCTCGCGCTGTTTAAAGATATCTCCGTCAGAGCGTTTATCGCTGGCCGTGCATTGTCTGAAGCTGAGCATCCGCAAGAGGTTGCACAGGCGTTTCATCAGCAGATCGATGAAATTTGGGGGGCATCACGATGAACATCATCAAACGACGTCATCCACTCGGCATTTATGAAAAAGCCCTGCCAAAAACCTTAAGCTGGCCAGAGCGCTTAGCGCTGGCAAAAAGCTGTGGGTTCGACTTTGTTGAAATGTCGGTGGATGAAACGGACGAAAGACTCAGCCGTTTAGACTGGAGCGTTGCTCAGCGAACCTCGTTGGTGGGAGCAATGCTGGAAAGTGGGGTTGCTATTCCCTCCATGTGTTTATCAGCGCATCGGCGTTTTCCTTTTGGTAGCCATGATGAAAATGTGCGCCAGCAGGCGCGCAGTATTATGACGAAAGCGATTTATCTGGCGCGCGACTTAGGCATCAGAACGATTCAGCTTGCGGGCTATGACGTGTATTACGAAGAGCAAGATGAGGGCACTCTGCAGCGTTTTACCGAGGGGCTGGCGTGGGCGGTAGAGCAGGCCGCAGGTGCGCAGGTGATGCTGGCCGTTGAGATCATGGATACCGAATTCATGAACTCCATTACCAAGTGGAAAAAATGGGATCGTTTGCTTTCATCGCCGTGGTTTAGCGTTTATCCCGACGTGGGAAATCTGAGCGCGTGGGGCAATGATGTCTCTGCCGAACTGGAGTTGGGTATCGATAGTATTGCGGCGATTCATTTGAAAGATACCTATCCGGTGACGGCAACCAGCCAAGGGCAGTTTCGCGATGTGCCATTCGGTGATGGCTGCGTTGATTTTGTCGGCGTGTTCCAAACGCTAAAACGGCTGAACTATCGTGGTTCATTCTTGATCGAAATGTGGACGGAAAAATCAGCGGAGCCGGTGCTGGAAATCATCAAAGCGCGGCAGTGGATCGAAGCGAAGATGCTGGAAGGAGGTTTGTTATGTTAGAGCAATTAAAACAGCAGGTTTTAGATGCCAATCTGGCTCTGCCTAAGCATCACTTAGTCACGTTTACCTGGGGAAATGTGAGTGCAATCGATCGTGAATCTGGGCGGGTAGTGATTAAGCCCTCTGGCGTCGAATATGACGGAATGCAGGCAGAAGATATGGTGGTGGTAGATTTAGCCAGCGGTCATGTGGTGGAGGGAAATAAAAAGCCATCGTCGGATACGGCCACCCATCTCGCGCTGTATCGGGCTTTTCCGCACATTGGCGGTATCGTTCATACCCATTCGCGCCACGCCACCATTTGGTCTCAGGCCGGACTTGATTTGCCTGCTTGGGGCACCACGCACGCAGACTATTTTTATGGCACCATTCCGTGCACGCGTCTGATGAATCAAGACGAAATTGAAGGCGACTATGAGCATGAAACCGGTGAAGTGATTATTGAAACCTTCACCCAGCGTGATATTGACCCTATGCAGGTTCCCGCAGTGTTAGTGCATTCACACGGGCCCTTTGCGTGGGGCTGCGATGCCGCAGATGCCGTGCATAATGCCGTGGTGCTAGAAGAGTGCGCTTACATGGGGATCTTCTCCCGCCAACTGATGCCAGAAATTGACTCGATGCAGCGTGCTTTATTGGATAAACACTACCTGCGTAAACACGGTGCGGGTGCCTATTATGGGCAGGGGAAATAGCGGATTTATCTTCCGTCATACTTCAAACAACCTGAATTATTTTGGGCATAGATCGCTATGTGGTAACGCCGCTCATTTAAGAGATACACGGGTCTAGCACACCGCGGGGCCGTTATGGAACACATCCTTGTGTTCCACCCTACGGGCCAACGCTAAAGCGTGGTTCAACTTTGCTCAAGCAAAGTTGTCGGCGGCTTTCGCCGCTACGACCCCATCGGTGTGCTCCCCCTAAAATCGAGCTTAAGTGAACAGCGTTACCATTCTTTGGCGGTTTTTTAATTTTTATTCCTGACAAATTTTCTTATTAACATTCTCTTCTTGTTTTAACGCTATGGTTCACCAAGCAAAACATAAATTCATAAAACATATGCTTAACTCGTAAGCATAACTTCAAAATTGATTCAGTGGAGACTGGGTGAATAGCTGTGTAGTTTTCACCCTGCAATGGACGTGATTCAGCGTGAAGCCCTTGATGTTGAGGCCAGTCGCGACGCCTCTTAAGGACGCTCTTCTCTCTCTACGATGATCTCAAAATGTTATTTCGAAAACTTATCTCAGCCGTTGTATTTTGCTCTGGCGCGTTTGTGGTTCAGCCTTCATCTGCGTTTGAATTACCCACATATTTTAAATCCGACAAGATGAATGAAAACCTGCATGTTAAATCCCGCTCAGCGCTCTCTTCCTACCGAGCGTCCTTTCAGGGCGCGTTCAATAGCAAAAGCTTTAACGATCCGCAGCAGGCCAATATCAAACAGGTGATTTTGCAGGATTATCGGCGCTGGCAGGGGGTGAGATATCTTTGGGGCGGCGATTCTCAGTATGGCATCGATTGCTCTGCATTTACGCGCCGTGTGCTCGGCGAACTCTCGGTTAATCTGCCGCGAACGACCTCCGAGCAAATTCATTCCGGTAATCACATTGCTAAGCAGCAGCTCAAAATCGGTGATTTGGTTTTCTTTAAAACCTCGCCGGAGACGCGACATGTTGGCGTGTATGTGGGTAGTGGTCAGTTCATCCATGCATCAAAGAGTATGGGGGTAACGACTTCTCGCCTCGATGATCAATACTGGGAAAACCGTTACGAAACCTCGGTGCGCGTGATTTAAGCGTGCGTATTCTTCGATTTTTTCGATCGCCTTCACACTCTAGATGAATAATGAAACCGGTTACTGAAACCGGTTGCAGTAAGTGAAAATGGCACCTTATACTCTGTTCCTTACGCGTCTTATTAGGGGTAGAGCATGATGAATATCAGTCAATCGCTGTTTAGCTTTATCGAAAATCGAATTAGCCCAGTGGCAGGAAAAATTTCTTCTCAGCGGCATATTATGGCGATTCGCGATGGCTTTATTGCCGCCATGCCATTCATGATTGTTGGTTCGTTTTTGCTGGTATTTGTCTACCCCCCGTTTTCCGCTGAGAGTAGCTGGGGTTTTGCGCGCAGTTGGCTGGCGCTGTCTGGAAAGTATGAAAGCCAAATCCTGACGCCGTTTAATATGACGATGGGGATCATGTCGATTTATATCACCGCGGCCATTGCCTACAACCTCGCAAGACGCTATCAGCTTGATCCTTTCATGACGGCAATGCTGGCCCTGATGGGATTTTTATTGGTATCAGCACCACAGGCTAACGGAAATATGCCTACCGTTGCACTGGGCGGCGTGGGGATTTTCACCGCCGTTATCGTGGCGATTTATGTCACGGAGCTCACGCGTTTTCTCAAACATCACAATATTGGAATAAGGCTCCCTCCGCAGGTTCCGGCAAACATCAAACAATCATTCGATCTGCTGATCCCGATTCTCGCCGTCATTATTACGCTGTATCCGATCAGCATGGGCGTGCAGGCTCTGTTTGACCAACTGCTCCCTCAGGCGATTATGGCGCTGTTCCAACCACTGATTTCTGCCGCTGATTCACTACCGGCTATCCTACTCGCCGTGCTGATTTGTCATCTGTTATGGTTTGCAGGGATCCACGGCTCAGCCATTGTTTCCGGCATGTTGCAGGCATTTTGGCTGACGAATTTAGGGTTAAATCAAACCGATCTTGCCGCAGGGCTGCCGCTTACGCATATCATGACGGAGGCGTTCTGGAATTTTCTGATCGTAATCGGTGGCTCGGGGGCCACCTTCGGTTTAGTGCTGTTGTTCCTGCGCAGCAAATCTGTGCATCTACGGGCGATGGGGAAACTGAGTCTGGTTCCGAGCATGTTCAATATTAATGAGCCGGTGATTTTTGGTACGCCGATCGTTATGAACCCAACCTTCTTCATTCCCTTTATTTTATCGCCGATGATCAATGCGGTTGTGGCCTACACCGCTGTGACGACCAATCTGCTTCCTCACATGATTTCTCTGGTTCCGTGGACATCGCCAGCGCCGATTGGTGCCGCGTGGGCAATGGGCTGGGATTTCCGTGTCACCGTATTAGTGCTGTTGCTGATGGCGTTATCTGCCCTGATTTATTACCCGTTCTTTAAGGTTTATGAGAAGCAGCTCTTGGCACAGGAACAGGCCGAACCGGCACCAGAAGACGATGAAGCTATCGTGTGGTAACAGCGGCAATCACTATTTTATCTTTTTATTTATAGCGTTAACGGAGTAATAAAACTATGAGCCAGTTTCCAAAAGATTTTCTCTGGGGAGCCGCAACGGCAGCGTATCAGGTGGAAGGTGCACATGACGCTGATGGTAAAGGGTTATCTGTTTGGGACGTGTTCTCTCATTTGCCGGGCACCACGCACGAAGGGACAAACGGCGACGTCGCGGCCGATCACTATCATCGTTTTAAAGAAGATGTGGCGCTGATGGCAGAATTGGGGATGACCTCATATCGCTTTTCTATTTCGTGGCCACGCGTGTTGCCGAACGGCACTGGTGAAGTGAATGAAGCCGGAATCAAATTTTATAGCGATTTGATCGATGAGCTTTTGCGCCACAATATTCGCCCGATGATTACGCTGTATCACTGGGATCTTCCTCAGGCTTTGCAGGATAAATTTGGCGGTTGGGCAGGGCGTGAAATTGTTGATGCCTTTGATGAATATGCCCGTCTTTGTTATCAACGCTTCGGCGATCGCGTTGACCTGTGGTCAACGTTTAACGAAACCATCGTATTTATTGGCATGGGGTATTTCACCGGTCAGCATCCACCGAAGCTGAAAGATCCTAAGTTGGGCATTCAGGCCTGTCATCATGTTTTCTTGTCCAATGCCCGTGCGGTGAAAAGTTTTCGTGAGATGGGAATTAAAGGCCAAATTGGTTTTGTTAACGTGCTTCAACCTAACGATCCGATCAGCCAAGAGCCTGAAGATTTGCGCGCGTGGGAGATCGCCGAAGGGATTTACACCCACTGGCTGTATGATCCTGTGCTAAAAGGCGAATATCCGCACGACATGCTCGAAATGGCACAGGCCGCATTTGGCGTGCCTGAATTCCACCCTGGTGATGCTGAATTACTGAAAGAAAACATCGTTGATTTCATCGGCCTGAATTACTACAAGCGTGAAATGGTGGCGCGTAACGATGACGTGCAAGGGTTCGATCTTAATACGTCAGGCCAGAAAGGCAGCGGCGGCGGAATGGGCTTCAAAGGCCTATTCAAGATCGTGAAAAATCCAAACGGGGTCTACACCGATTGGGATTGGGAAATTTATCCAGAAGGGCTGACCGACGCGATTGGTCGTATTCGTCATCGCTACGGTGAAGTGCCTATTTATATTACTGAAAATGGTTTAGGCGCGAAGGATCCGATTGTTGACGGCGCGGTTTTAGATCAGCCGCGCATTGATTATCTGAGCGAGCATATTCGCGCCGTTGGTCGTGCTATTGAGCAGGGCGCCGATGTACGTGGATTCTATCCTTGGTCATTTATTGATTTGCTGTCTTGGCTCAACGGTTACCAAAAACAGTACGGCTTTGTGTATATCGACCGTGAGAATAACTTGGCGCGTAAGAAGAAGCTGAGTTTTGAATGGTACCAAAAAGTGATCCGCTCAAACGGTGATGAGCTCTAGCACTGGACCGATTATCCCTCCCTTTTTATCTCCCCTTTCAGGGGAGATATTTCTTAATTCTGACCAAAAAAATGGCATTTCCTGCGGCGTTGATGAATCTGTACTACCTTTAATCCTGTAGTTGTTCAATCCAATGACAAACAACAAGGAGTGATTTATGAAAGCAATTAAAGCTATTACCGCAGCGATTCTGGTGAGTTCAGTATCTTTTGGCGCTTTGGCAGCAGAGGAAATCACGAAAGAAGAAGCCGCAAAATATACGAAAATTGGTACCGTAAGCACCACGGCAGAAACCACATCGCCAATGGATGCTAAAGAAGTCTTGTCTAAGCTGGCAGATGAGAAAGGCGGTAAATATTACGTAATTATCGCTGGCCGTGAGCACGGCAAAATCAGCGCTATTGCGGAAGTATATAAATAGCCCAAGGCTGTACGACGCGGATTATCAAGCGGGGATTTTCCCCGCATTTCTTCTCTCAACATGTTGTCTATTTTTACTTCTGCTCGACCCACCGCTTCTCTGTTATTATGTGCGCCTATGAGTACAAGTCCGCTGGCGCTACGAGTCTATAATCGCGTTCAACAGCAAACTTGCTCCCCCTTATTTTTTGTCTGATTAGAGTAACCGTTGTGACCCAATCTTTTGCTTCCCTGACGCTGCCAGCGGCGCAGCTAGAAAACCTCGCTGAACTTGGCTATGCCTCAATGACCCCCGTGCAGGCCGCTGCATTGCCTGCCATTTTAGAAGGGCGTGACGTTCGGGCGCAGGCCAAAACCGGCAGCGGTAAAACAGCCGCTTTTGGTATCGGTCTGCTACAGCAGATTGATGTTACCCAGTTTACGACTCAGGCGCTGGTGCTGTGCCCAACGCGTGAGCTGGCGGATCAGGTCAGCAAAGAACTGCGCCGTTTAGCGCGTTTCACCCAGAACATCAAAATTTTGACACTGTGTGGCGGCCAGCCAATCAGCCATCAGCTGGATTCTTTAGTTCATGCGCCGCACATCGTAGTGGGCACGCCGGGCCGTATTCAGGAACATTTGCGCAAGAAAAGCGTTAGTTTGGATGCGATGAAAGTGCTGGTGTTGGATGAAGCCGACCGCATGTTGGACATGGGCTTCGCTGATGCGATCGACGATGTGATCAGCTACACCCCAACTTCACGCCAAACCCTGCTGTTCTCTGCGACCTATCCGCAGGGCATTGAACGCATCAGCGCGCGTATTCAACGTGAGCCTGTGAATATTGAAACCGGCGATGTTTCTGCGCTGCCAGATATCGAACAACAGTTTTATGAAACCTCACGCGGTGAGAAATTAGCGTTGCTCCAAGCGCTGCTGAGCAATCTGCAACCGGCATCATGCGTGGTGTTCTGTAATACCAAACGTGATTGCCAAGACGTCTACGAGGCGCTGTCTGGGCAGAATATTAGCGTGTTGGCTCTGCACGGTGATTTAGAGCAGCGTGAACGCGATCAGGTGCTGGTACGTTTCTCCAACCGTAGCTGCCGCGTGTTGGTGGCTACCGACGTCGCCGCGCGTGGATTAGATATCAAAGAGCTGGAAATGGTTGTGAACTACGAGCTTTCTTTCGATCCTGAAGTTCACGTCCACCGTATTGGCCGTACCGCACGTGCAGGCCAGAAAGGCTTAGCTGTGAGCTTTGTGGCTCCATCAGAAATGGTGCGTGCTCATGCGCTGGAAGATTATATCGGCCTGAAACCGACTTGGTTGTCTGCGGATAAAATGATGGCATCACCGATGCAGCCATTGGAAGCTGAAATGGTGACGTTGTGCATCGACGGTGGCCGTAAGGCCAAGATCCGCCCTGGCGATATTCTGGGCGCGTTGACCGGTGACGCAGGCCTTACCGCCGCGGACGTGGGTAAAATCGATATGTTCCCGATTCATGCCTATGTCGCTATCCGTAAGGCATCAGCTAAGAAAGCCTACAAGCAGCTTCAGGAAGGCAAGATCAAAGGGAAAAGCTGCAAGGTCCGTATTTACAAGTAACCCACCAATTCTCCTTTCTAGCCTCCCTTACCTGTAGGGGGGCTAGCATCATATCTCTTCAGATACCCGCAAAAGTTTCCCTTAATATAATTTCCTACCTAACTAAAATATTTCACTCAATGTTTAATTAGCTTCGCCTGACAGTAGTAATACGCCTTTACGTTACCCTTCTGTTTAAATTTTACAGAAAATAGCGACTATCTCTTATTTATATTGAGCTTAACGAAGTCTGTTTAAGAGAGGGCATGCTGTTTATTATATTAACTGCAGTGACTATCAAGTCTGCGACAGTAGGTGCCACCCTACAACTGTAAGCTTTGGACGCCAGTTATTGGGGTTACATCCTATATACGTCGAATATAGCAAAAGCTACTATGCATAGTGTTGTAATTATCCATGAGTAAACCCAGCTAGCAGTTTTGTTTCTAAATAAATAATTAGCATCCAATGTTAATTCAATGTTTAAAAATTATTATTTTTATTGTTAATATCATGAAAGCCATTAAAGATGTGGTTGATATATTGTTTATCCATTATTTGTTAACTCGTTTTTTTAAATAAAAACTAAACGACATGAGTATTAATATTGTTTTATTTTATTTTGTAGAGTTGGTTTTGCTTATTTTTAAACAAAGTAAATTAATTTAAACATAAGTGAAACAGGCAGCATTAAAAATAAATTCGATACAAACAATCCATAACTTACTTATCTTTTCATATAAAGTACTTGTGAATTGAATAAAAAACCATTAAACAGAATTTAATGCTGTTTTTTGTAATTTTTCAGATCATATGATCGCAATATTGTTTAAATTGATATAATGATCTAAATTTTGAAGGGTTAGTGACAAATGCTAAGCAGTTTTGTTGCGGCATTTGATGGTTTTTGAACTCCCTTCTCTATGCGTTTATATGGTTTTTTCAAGCATGTCGGGTAGTCAAAAGGATAGGAAATACCAAAGAAATAAATCCTTAACCTCTACAGTCTATCTATGAGCTGTAAGGGCCAGTAGTACCTTCATTGATTTTCTTATTGTTCCAGGGTGAGCAAGTGTGACTTTATAAATCGAGTGTTTAAGGACGTGTTGTCTGCACCTTTTTATGAGGGGGAATAAAATCTATTTCTATTTTCATTTGTGTCATTCGAAAGATTTTTCTTTCATTTAATCATTGAAAGTTTAAATGGAGTGATACGAAAAAAGGTTTAACACTAAATATAAAATATGTTTAGGGAACGTTTAATAATTCCATTTGCAGGCATTCAGAAAAATGAGTGTTGATTTTCAATGGCTATATGCCATCGCAGCAAAAACCACGTAATCAAAACATCGAATGTTTTCATTTATTTATTAGAGCTAAATATGAATAACAAAAAACCTCCAACATCCGGTCATATAAAAATGACTCAAGGTTGTATCCGCGCTATTGCGCATCTCAATATTGGAATGCAGGTCGTATTTCCACTCGCCCTGTCATTTACCCCGATGATGGTTGCTCGAGCCGAGACCGGAGAAAAAAAGTTTTTTGCTGCGGCCACCGCAGCGAAAACCATTCCTTATGTTTTACAGCCTAGCGATACGCTTGCGCAGGTCGCTGAGAAGCATCATCTCACCGTGGCGCAGCTTAAAACGCTGAATCAATATCGAACCTTTGCCCACGGTTTTGAATCAGTGAGCGCTGGGGATGAGATCGACGTTCCTGTTCAATCCAAAAGCATCGACACCAATAGCCGCAACAGTGACCACACGGAGTTGGCTCAACGAGCCCAGCAGGCTGGCTATTTTCTCCAAAATAGTTCTAGCGCTGATAGTGCGAAAGATTTAGCGCGCGGCCAAGCGTTGGGTGCAGCTAATAGCAAAGCGAATCAAGAAGTTGCCAGTTGGCTGAACGGTAAGGGAAAAGCACGGATAAAACTCGATGCTGACCGTGATTTTTCATTAAAGAACTCTGAGCTGGATGTGTTATATCCGCTGTGGGAAAACAGTGCCCACGAGATCTTTACCCAGGGTTCCGTGCATCATACCGACAGCCGAAACCAGTCTAACTTAGGACTGGGGTATCGTTATTTTGAAGGTACCTACATGTTGGGGGCGAATACCTTTTTTGATCACGACTGGTCGCGTAGCCACTCGCGTTTAGGCCTCGGTGCCGAATATCAGCGCGATTTCCTCAAAGTAGCCGCTAACGCATACATGCGCTTGACCAATTGGAAAAATTCACCGGACTTCGATAACTACGAAGAACGCCCGGCCAACGGTTGGGATATTCGTACAGAAGGCTATTTACCTGCCTATCCGGGCATCGGCGGCAAGCTGGTGTATGAGCAGTATTACGGCGACCGCGTCGGACTGTTTGGTAAAGATAATCAGCAAAAAAATCCGGTTGCAGTGACCGCCGGGATCAACTATTCACCTTTCCCGCTGATGAAGTTCAACGTCGATCACCGCATGGGCAAAAGCAATCAAAACGATACCCGCTTTGGCATCGATCTGAACTACGTCCTTGGCGCGCCGCTCAGTCAGCAGTTGGATAGCAGCATGCTGGCCGTGAGTCGTAGTCTGGCCGCTAATCGCTATGACTTCGTCGATCGTAACAACAACATCGTGTTGGAATATCGCAAAAAAGACACCATCAGCCTTAGGTTAGCCTCGCAAATCAGCGGCTACAGCGGTGAAAGTAAATCGCTGGGTGTTTCTGTGAATAGCACTAACGGTGTTGAACGCATTGATTGGTCTGCCCCTGAATTGATGAACCATGGTGGGCAGATCGTTCACGCAGGTCAAAACCAGTACAGCGTCATCCTCCCTGAGTTTCAATATGGCGCTGGTTCGGTGAACCAGTACACGGTGAACGGGACTGCCTACGATAAAGCGGGAAATGCATCGCCGCAGGCAAGCACCACGATCATCGTGACGTCGGCGGCTGTCAGTGCCATCAATAGTTTATTAACACCAGCCGAAATTGTGTTGCCTAATGATGGTCAATCTACGGCACCGCTAACGCTTGTTTTGCAGGACAATAAAGGTCAGCCTGTTGTGGGGGTTGCGGATGAAATTACCATGAATATCACCCAATCCTCACGTTCACTACCGGATGTTAAGGTGAGCTCATTTAGAGCTGACTCAGCGCACCCCGGTACCTATCTGGCCACGCTGACTGCGGGCACGCAAATTGGCGTATTTGCACTAACGCCAATGATTCAAAACGTAAAAATTGCCCCAGCTACAGCAATTATCGGGAAAATGGCTACGATTGCCAAAGGTGCTCTGACCACTATTAACAATGATGCTGTAGCTAATGGCGTTGCCACTAACGAAGTACAGGCGATTGTGACCAATGCTTTTGGGAAGCCTGTTTCTGATGAAATTGTCACCTTCAGTGCTACTAATGGTGCCATTGTCACATCTGTCCAAGTGACTACAAATGGGAATGGCATTGCTACAACGACGTTAAGTAGTACCAAGTCTGGGAGCTCTACGGTCACTGCCACCATCAACAACATGAGTCAAACCACTGAGGTGAATTTTGTGCCCGACAGTAGTACGGCAAGTGTTGCTAGCGGTGCCTTTACGGTGACCACCAACGACGCCGCGGCCAACGGGTCTGCTACCAATGCGGTGCAGGTTGCTGTGACCGACGCTCACGGGAATCCGGTACCAAATGTTGCGGTGAAGTTCAGTGCTCCGGGGGATGTGAAGATCGGTACGTTGGAAGCAACAACCAATGAGGCCGGTATTGCGACCAGCACCATGACCAGCACTAAGGCCGGTAGTTACACGATTACCGCACTGGTGAATGGTGCTAGCAGTACTGCTGATATTACGTTTACGCCTGATAGCAGCACGGCGGAAATTGCCAGCGGTGCCTTTACGGTAACCACCAATGACGCCGCGGCCAACGGATCTGCCACCAATGCGGTGCAGGTTATCGTGACTGACGCCAACGGGAATCCGGTGCCGAATGTTGCGGTGAAGTTCGGTGCGTCGGAAGACGTGAAGATAGGGATGGTGGAAACCACCACCAACGAGTCCGGTATTGCGACCAGCACGATGACCAGCACCAAAGCGGGCAGCTATGAAGTGACGGCGTTGGTTAACGGTAAGAGCAGTACTGCCGATATCACCTTTATTCCCGACAGCAGCACGGCGGGGATCGCCAGCGGTGCGTTCACGGTGACGAGCAACGATGCCGTTGCCAACGGCTCTGCCACCAATGCGGTGCAGGTTATCGTGACCGACGCGAACGGAAACCCGGTGCCAAATGCCGCGGTGAACTTTAGTGCCCCGGGTGACGTGAAAGTGCTCACTGCAACCACCACTACTAACGAGTCGGGTATTGCGACCAGCACCATGAGCAGCACTAAGTCTGGCAGCTATGAAGTGACTGCGCAGGTCAACGGTAAGAGCAGTAAAGCGGATGTGACCTTTGTGCCTGACAGCAGCACGGCGGAAATTGCCAGCGGTGCGTTTACGGTGACCACCAACGATGCCGCGGCCAACGGCTCTGCCACCAATGCGGTGCAGGTTATCGTGACCGATGCGAACGGAAACCCGGTGCCGAATGTCGCGGTGAAGTTTAGCGCTTCGGAAGGTGTGAAAGTGCTCACCGCCACAACGACTACTAACGAGTCCGGTATTGCGACCAGCACGATGAGCAGCACCAAAGCGGGCGGCTATGAAGTGACGGCGTTGGTGAATGGTAAAGATAGCACGGCTGATATCACCTTTATTCCGGATAGCAGCACGGCGGAAATTGCCAGCGGTGCCTTTACGGTAACCACCAATGACGCCGCGGCCAACGGATCTGCCACCAATGCGGTGCAGGTTATCGTGACTGACGCGAACTAACAGGGGCGGTAGGTAAAGAGCTTTATCGCTCAGTTTATATACTTTGCAATATGAAAGATTGTGAGGTACTTGAACTGAATGTTCAGCCAGACCATGTTCATCTTGTCGTGATGATCCCACCGAA